>Ga0114932_10000665_pt1 | contig 41009 bp, 37 predicted proteins | sample 2SBtaG_2_FD_87286 | JGI IMG/M metagenome (GOLD analysis project Ga0114932, IMG submission 87286) | Deep subsurface microbial communities from Kolumbo volcano to uncover new lineages of life (NeLLi) - 2SBTROV12_ACTIVE470 metaG | ecosystem: Environmental > Aquatic > Marine > Volcanic ...
TAACGATTAACAAACTTGCTCGTAATATGCGCCGCGTATTTGATTATCTGAGAATGACTAAAAATTCTCAACCACCACGAATGAAATCCTCGTGTCAAGAAGTTTAGAACCGTTTCGCCGTGGACAACCTTCTCAGTCGAAAGAGTGTTTCAATGTTATCTGCTATAATAACCGGTTAGCCCTGATGCTGGTGTAAATAATTTGCGCCGATCTGGATCGGAAACCTTTACAAATTCTTTACTATTGTGTCTATAAACAACATTAGAAACATCGCTATCATCGCCCACGTTGACCACGGTAAAACAACGCTGGTTGACCAGTTAATGCAGCAGTCCGGGACATTTTCCGCGCACGAGAAGCCTGTCGAACGGGTCATGGATTCCAATGATCTGGAAAAAGAACGCGGGATTACTATTTTGGCCAAGAATACCGCAATTGAGTGGCAGGGCTACAGAATAAATATTGTCGATACACCGGGGCATGCGGATTTTGGTGGTGAAGTCGAACGAATACTGTCCATGGTTGATTCGGTGTTGCTGCTGGTTGATGCGGTTGATGGTCCAATGCCACAGACTCGTTTTGTTACACAGAAGGCTTTTGCTCTGGGTTTGAATCCCATTGTGGTCATTAATAAAGTGGACAGGCAGGGTGCCAGGCCAGACTGGGTGGTCGATCAGACCTTCGACTTGTTTGATCGCCTGGACGCAACTGATGAGCAACTCGATTTTCCAATTGTTTATGCTTCGGCATTAGAAGGCTATGCTGGCTTGGATTCTGATGTATCCAACGGCGATATGACACCCTTGTTTGAAACCATTCGCGATCAGGTTATGGCTCCTGATGTGGATCGGGATGGGCCTCTGCAGATGCAAGTGAGTAGCCTGGATTACAGTTCTTATGTTGGGGTGATTGGAATCGGCAGAATTTCGCGTGGCGAGTTGAGGAAGCAATCCGGCCTTGTTTTGGTAGGATCAGATGGTGAGCAGCGAAATGTTAAGTTATTGCAGATATTCGGATTCCATGGCTTGGAGAAAGTACAGGTAGAGCATGCAGTAGCGGGCGATATTGTCTCATTTACCGGGGTAGAAAACCTGCGAATTTCTGACACACTTTGTGCGCCTGACACGGTTGAGCCTTTGCCACCGTTAACCGTTGATGAACCCACTATTAGTATGATGTTCCAGGTCAATAAGTCTCCGTTTGCAGGCCGAGAAGGTAAGTTTATTACCTCAAGACAGATTCGCGAACGACTGATGCGTGAATTGCAGCACAATGTTGCTTTACGAGTTGAAGATACCGATGATCCTGATCGCTTTAAAGTATCGGGTCGGGGTGAATTGCATTTGTCGATTCTGATCGAGAATATGCGTCGGGAAGGTTATGAACTGGGTATCTCCAGGCCTGAAGTAATTCTTAAGGAAATAGATGGGAAATTATGTGAGCCTTACGAATATGTAACCGTAGAGGTAGAGGATATTCACCAGGGTACGATTATGGAAAGCTTTGGGCAACGCAAAGCAGAACTGCAAAATATGGTACCCGATGGACGGGGGCGGGTTCGCCTGGAATATATTATGCCGTCGCGTGGACTTATTGGTTATCAGACAGAGTTTCTAACGGCAACTTCCGGTTCCGGTATGTTGTACCATGTATTCGAGCGTTATGGTAAGTTGACGGAAGGTGACGTAGGGCGGCGTATAAATGGGGTATTAGTATCCAATACCGCTGGAAAGGTTTTGACTTTCGCGTTATTCAATTTACAGGAGCGTGGTCGATTGTTACTGCAACCTGGCGAGGAGGTCTATGAGGGAATGGTCGTCGGTTTGCACTCAAGATCGAATGACTTAATCGTCAATCCGACAAAGGCTAAGCAGTTGACGAATATACGTGCTGCCGGGACAGATGAAAATATGATACTGACCAGCGTTCAGACGCTGACATTGGAACAATCACTGGAATTTATTGATGATGATGAGTTGGTTGAAGTCACCCCAGCGTCGATTCGAATCAGGAAAAAGATGCTTTTGGAGCATGAAAGGAAACGTGCCATGCGAGCAGCAATCGCTTAAAACAACGCTTTGAATCGCATTTTTCTACGAAAATAAAGGTGGTCGTGAGTGGCTGCTGAATTTAATGGAAGAATTAAGGAGCCCCGACGAAGTCCATTCGTCGGGACAGATATCGCCTGCTTGGTTGGCTAAGTGGTCCGCTCCGTGGCAACATCCTGTTGTAGCGTCCTTGAAATCCGTTTCCGGGTGTCGGCGACATGTGTATTCTCGCAGAATCTCAGCTGGGAAAAAGCAAGTATTGGATGAAAGCTTTGTAAGCATTTACTTGCATAGCAGATGAAGAGTTTCTAGTCTGCCTGCCCAGGCGGGTCAAAATCGCAAGATTTTGGAATTTGGCTATCAGTAGCTTGTATTCTCGAAAAATTAACGCTGAATTTTTAACGAATTTATTGGGTTTTTATATTTATTGGCCTGGCTTGTCATATTGTTTCTGTGATGCGCTTCTGGGGAATTGAAATACAAGGTGTCTTAAATGCTAAAGCACTGTATTATATGTGCTTTCGAAAACATTAAGGTTCTTTTGAACTGTATGTTTGCCTTATTCGGTGTTAGGTGGGCAAATCATTGATAGTTTGAGTGACCTAAATACTTTAAGCAGGCTTTCTGCAACAACACCGTTGCAGACCCAATTGACCTGCAGCTCCCACCAGGATGAAGAATTATTGATTTGTTATCTGGTGGGTTTTCCACAAATGGTGAAATATTAGAATAAAAATGACTGATCGACGCGCAGAAGTTGAAAGAAAAACATTGGAAACGGAGATCGATGTCAGTATTAATCTTGACGGTGCAGGAAGTGTATTGTTTGAGACTGGCGTTCCGTTTTTAGATCATATGATGGATCAGGTTGCGCGCCATGGGATGTTTGATTTGCACATCAAAGCGGTTGGAGACATGCATATTGATGCTCACCATACTGTTGAGGATATTGGTATTACCCTGGGACAAGCCTTTGCGAAAGCTGTGGGTGATAAAAAAGGACTGGTTCGCTATGGGCATGCTTATGTTCCCCTGGATGAGGCTTTGTCGCGTGTTGTAATTGATTTTTCAGGTCGGCCGGGCCTATGGTACGAGGTGGATTTTCCACGTGCCAGAATTGGTGATTTTGATGTCGATTTGTTGTTGGAGTTTTTTCGTGGATTTGTGAATCACGCTAAGGTGACATTGCATATTGACACCTTAAAAGGCACCAATGCTCACCATATTGCGGAAACTGTATTTAAGGCTTTCGGGCGTGCACTTAGAATGGCCGTCGCTCATGATCCGGCGATGCAGGATGTCATACCATCGACCAAAGGTCAGTTATAATAGGCGGTAGCGTAAATGTCCGCGGTTTTTGAATTGGGTAGGGACAAAAGCGTGAATAAATTTCCGCAACTGGCGTAGGGTTTTTGTTCAAGGTTCGAAAACAGACGCGAAGTGGGTTTGGTAACTGTTTTTACACGAGGCAATCGAGTTGAAGGATAATTCTGTTTCGAAAGGTATAAAATGTGTGTTCCAGAGTGTCTTTCATATAAATAATAAGTAAGTTTGATGTTTTCTGTTGCAGTAATCGATTACGGAATGGGTAACCTTCATTCCATTTCCAAAGCATTACAACACGTTTCCAAAGATACAGAAGTATGGGTGACATCAGATCCCCAAAAAATATTCGAGGCAGACCGAGTCGTATTTCCAGGTGTTGGTGCTATTCGGGATTGTATGCAGTCCCTGCGTCGTCTGGATTTAGTCGACGTAATAACGAAGGTGGCTAACGAAAAACCGTTTTTGGGCATTTGTCTGGGATTGCAGGCGCTTCTGAACGACAGTGAAGAAAGCCCTGATTCTAATTGTCTGGGGCTGTTTCCGGGATCTGTATTGCGCTTCAAGGAACCCTTATTGAATACTCGTAATGAAGTGTTGAAAGTTCCTCATATGGGGTGGAATAATGTCTCTCAGGTAACTGACCATCCCTTATGGAATAAAATTCCGCAAAATAGCCGCTTCTATTTTGTACATAGTTATTATGCCAGTGTAACGGATGCCAGTAAGATAGCGGCATCCGCAAACTATCCAATTCCCTTTACCTGTGCGCTTGCAGCGAACAAACTGTTTGCGGTTCAGTTCCATCCAGAAAAAAGTCAATCTGCAGGCTTGCAATTACTGGCCAATTTTCTGGCTTGGGATGGAGTCTGTGAACGTTAATGAGTACGAATCTGTCATGATGAGAATGCAAAAATGTTATTGATACCCGCGATCGATTTGAAGGATGGCAAATGTGTACGTTTGCGGCAAGGAAATATGGACGACGATACGGTGTTTTCTGATGATCCTGTGGCAATGGCGGGTCGATGGGTTAAAGCAGGCGCAAAGCGTCTGCACCTGGTGGATTTGGATGGTGCATTTGCGGGGCAACCAAGAAATGCTGATATCATTCATGAGATTACTGATGCTTTTCCTGATGTGCCGGTGCAGGTGGGTGGTGGTATTCGTGATGAAGATACCATTCAGGGTTATTTAAATGCCGGTGTCAGTTATGTGATTATCGGGACCAAAGCGGTCAGCGAACCTCATTTTGTCAGTGAAATTGCGGTAGAGTTTCCAGGCCACATTATTGTTGGCCTGGATGCAAAAGACGGTAAGGTGGCTATTGATGGTTGGTCAAAACTTTCACGCCATGATGTGATTGACCTGGCGCAAAAATTTGAGGAAGAAGGTGTTGAAGCAATTATCTATACCGATATTTCACGCGATGGCATGATGGATGGAGTAAATGTTTCTGCAACAGCAACATTGGCGCGCGCGATTCATATTCCAGTGATTGCATCTGGAGGGATTCGTAATATGGATGATATTCGGGCCTTGGGTGAGGTTGTTGATGATGGCATTGTCGGTGCGATAACCGGGCGTGCAATTTATGAAGGTACATTGGAATTTTCCGAGGCGGCAAAGCTTGCCGAATCCTATTCCTAAACCTGACGCTTACATTTACTCCACTGTTTCAGTTTGAAGCCATTTTGTTTTTTATTATAAATCAGTCATGAGTTTGGCAAAAAGAATTATCCCTTGTCTGGATGTGGACAATGGGCGTGTAGTAAAAGGGGTACGCTTTGTTAATATTCGCGATGCTGGTGATCCCGTAGAAGTCGCGCGCCGTTATGATACCGAAGGTGCGGATGAAATAACCTTTCTGGATATCACGGCCAGTTCTGACAACCGACAAACGATGGTTGATGTAGTTGAGCAGGTTGCTGGTGAAGTGTTCATACCGCTGACCGTGGGGGGCGGAATTCGAACGCTTGATGATATTCGGCGAATGTTGAATGCGGGCGCGGATAAAGTGGGTATTAATACAGCGGCGGTATTTACCCCTGAATTTGTAAGACAGGCTGCAGACCGTTTTGGCTCTCAGTGCATCGTTGTTGCCATTGATGCGAAGCGTGTTGATAATGGTGAAAAAAATGCTCAATGGCAGATATTTACACATGGAGGGCGTAAGCCAACCGGTCTTGATGCGATTGAATGGGCCCAGAAGATGGTTGAGTATGGTGCCGGGGAGATTCTGTTGACCAGTATGGATCGTGATGGAACACGAGAAGGTTTTGATCTGCCTTTAACACGGGCAATAAGCGATGCCGTATCGGTACCTGTTATTGCGTCTGGAGGGGTAGGAAACCTGGATCATCTCGCGGAGGGTGTTCTTTCGGGTAATGCAGATGCTGTCCTGGCGGCGAGTATCTTTCATTTCGCTGAATATAGTGTAGAACAGGCAAAGATGCATATGAAGTCGAAAGGTATAGAGGTGCGCATTTAATGGGCAATGATTGGCTGGATGAAATCTGCTGGACAGTGGATGGTTTGGTTCCCGTCGTTGTACAGGAAGCCCGGAGTGGCCAGGTTTTAATGTTTGCCTGGATGAATCGTCAGTCAATGAAGATGACTGAGGATGAGGGATATGCGGTCTACTGGTCTCGTTCCCGGAAAAAGCTCTGGCGTAAAGGCGAAGAATCCGGCCATCGTCAGAGGGTACTGGATTTACGTCTCGATTGTGATGCAGATGTTGTACTGTTATCGGTTGAACAGGAGGGAGGTATTGCCTGCCATACGGGTCGACATCATTGTTTTTTCAGAAGACTATCAGGATCGAAATGGATCGTAACCGAGCCGATACTGAAGGATCCTGATTCAATTTATGGTGGTTGACGGTGAGTGATGTATTAGATGAATTGGCACAAGTTCTGGAACAACGTAAATCATCCAATCCGGATAGTTCCTATGTGGCCAGTCTTTATGCGAAAGGCCTCGATACTATTCTAAAAAAAATAGGTGAAGAAGCCACGGAAACCGTTATTGCGGGTAAAGAAGGCGATACGAAGAAAATCGTATATGAAATGGCCGATCTATGGTTTCACAGTATGGTATTGCTTGCCCACCAGGGTTTGAAGCCCGACGATGTTTTGCAAGAATTGAGACGTCGGTTTGGATTGTCCGGACACGAAGAGAAGGCTAATCGAAAGTAAGTTGGGCGTCTGGAAAGTTTTTCTGGTTGGCGTTTTGTTCTTGGACAGTTTTCTGGGTAGTGGATTAAGCTAAACTTGTTGTGTCTTTCAAACTGTTTGGTGTTGAAACTAATCAGCGAATAATTTGTTGAGGGTGTAAGCCAATGATTGTTAGGGCTTCTGCAACAAGGATGTTGCAGGAGAGTTTACAAGGATATACTCACATGTCTTGAACAATCAATGGCCTGTGCCCTAAGCTTGCAACTCGCAGTGTAGATATTTGGTGTTAAGGAGCGAGGTTTTAATAATATGCGAAACATTGACGCAGGATAATTGTTTGTCTTCAAGGCGTAGCAACAGGCGCATAGCAGGGCTACGCAACTGTAGCTACAACGCAGAAGACGGACAATAAGACAAGTCAAGATTCGTATATTATTGAATCCTCGCTCCTAAGGGTGAGGTTATTGATAGATTGGGGGCGAGCGATCGTTTAACTTTTGCCTTGGTCTAAAATTTATCGAATAAATACAACTTATAAGTGTTAGTGTTTGTCTTAGGAGCGAGGTTTTAATAATATGCGAAAGATTGACGCAGGATAATTGTTTGTCTTCAGGGCGTAGCAACAGGCGCATAGCAGGGCTACGCAACTGTTGCTACAACGCAGAAGACGGACAATAAGACAAGTCAGGATTCGCATATTATTGAATCCTCGCTCCTTAGGTTGGAGAAGATGCGTTTTTGCTTGGCTATTTTTGAAATTGGAGAGATCTCATGGGACCCAGTATTTGGCAGTTGTTGATTATCCTGGTAATTGTTATGTTGCTGTTCGGAACAAAGCGAATGCGAACTCTAGGCTCGGATCTGGGGTCTGCAATCAAGGGATTTCGCAAAGCGGTTAATGACGGAGATAAATCGTCTGAATCGAGTATGAATGGTGAATTGGGTGACAAGAGCGGTGGTCAGACTATTGATGTCGAAGTGACTACTAAGGAAAAAGAAGAAATCCAGTGATTACACGAATATTCAACATTAGCCTGAGTCATTCGAGTGAGCCAAAAAACTATGTTTGATATTGGATTTTGGGAAGTTGGATTAGTAGGGCTGGTCGCTCTTTTGGTGATCGGGCCGGAACGCCTTCCTGGTGTAGTTAAGCTGAGCGGGTTCTGGCTCGGAAAAACTCGAAGGATGGTCGCTTCTGTTAAACAGGAAATTAAGGACGAGTTATACGCTGAAGAGTTGCGTCAGTCGATTCTGGAAAATTCGCCGACGGAAGAATTAAAGAATCTCGTCAAGGACGTTTCGCTTGACCCAATGGCTGATGAAACTGGAGATAAAATTGAGAATTCGATTGTCCAGGGCGAGAAAAAACAACCGCTTAGACCTGAATAAAATGAATCATGGCGGATTCTGAAAATATTCCGGAGAATGACAAACAACAGCCTTTGGTTTCTCATCTGGTGGAGTTACGCTCTCGCTTGCTGAAAAGTATTTTCGGTGTTCTGATTGTATTTTGTGGCCTGGCACCTTTTGCCAATGAAATCTATGCGCAATTAGCAGGTCCTTTGACGGTACATTTGCCTGAAACAAGCTCGATGATAGCTATCGATGTGGCATCACCTTTTTTTACGCCGTTTAAGCTGGTTTTGATGCTATCCATTTTTCTTTCAGTGCCGTTGATTTTATATCAATTATGGGCGTTTATCGCCCCCGGATTGTATAAGCATGAAAGGCGAATGATTCTGCCATTATTGTTTGCCAGCACCTTCTTATTTTATCTGGGAATGGCGTTTGCGTATTTCGTTGTATTTCCGTTAGTGTTTGGATTTCTGACTGCGGCGGCACCGGAAGGTGTGACAGTGATGACAGATATTTCCAGGTATCTTGACTTTATTCTTACTCTGTTTTTTGCTTTCGGCGTTTCTTTCGAAGTCCCTATCGCCACGATATTATTGGTATGGTCGGGGGTAGTGACTCCAGCTTCTTTGGCCGAAAAAAGACCTTACGTGATTGTTGGTGCATTTGTAGTTGGCATGTTCCTGACGCCACCGGATGCAATATCGCAAACTTTGTTAGCAGTGCCGGTATGGATGTTGTTTGAGTTGGGGCTATTGTTTTCCAGGTTGTTTGTGCCAAAAGTTGTCACAACCGAGGCGATGGCAGACACTATGAACGATCATCGCGACGAAGGCGGTCCGTTGAATAGATAGATAGATAGGTAGGTAGTTAGATAGGAGCGAGGATTCAATAATATACGAATCTTGACATGTCTTATTGTCCGTCTTCTGCGTTGTAGCAACAGTTGCGTAGCCCTGCTATGCGCCTGTTGCTACGCCTTGAAGACAAACAATAATCCTGCGTCAATGTTTCGCATATTATTAAAACCTCGCTCCTTGGTAATTCTGACATTATTGTACAAGTAGGATTTCAATGCCGTGGATGACAAAGTATCGCATCTGTGCTGCTTGTTGAAACCTCGTTGATATGAATCCAGTACTTTTTTCAGGCATCGCCCGTCCTTCGGGATTGTGGGCGTAGTCCGCAAATACCCTGGCGAATTTCCAGGCGTGTTCATCAGTAGTATAATTGTGGTTATTTGTAATTAGTTGGAAAATTTTTAGTATTGTGTGCGAGCAGGTAGTGACTCTATAGTCATTGCAGCAGAGGTTAAAGGTATGGTTTTACGCCTCTTCAATTATCATGATTTGTACTTAATTTACGCTAAAATATGCCGAATAGATACGTTTGTCTTTTATTCTGATGAGAGAATGTGGCAAACTGCTTGAATATTCCATTTTCGATACAACGGAGCTGTTATTCACATGTTAAGTTTGCTGTCTACTATTGTTTTAGTTTGAGATCAATCAGGCGATGAGACTGAAGTCTTATATTATTTTACCCGTATATAATCGAAAGCAGATTACAGAACGATTTATCGATTGTCTTTTGCGGCAAACGTATCAAAATTATCATCTGATTCTGGTTGATGACGGGTCGGATGATGGTACGGCTGAGATGGTAAAGCGGCAAGTTAAGAATCTTACCGTGATTTCTGGCACAGGAAATTGGTGGTGGGCTGGCTGTTTGCAGCAGGGTATCAAATGGTTGGAAGACAACAATGTGGATCCTGAAGATGTGGTCGTTTTCATTAATGATGATGTTGTATACGAGGTCGATTTTTTAGAAAAAGCAGCTCGTATCCTGGAGATGTCTCCGAATACTTTAGTGCTTCCACACATCCAGGATGAGGAAACCAATCGGCCGGTTTCAACTGGGGTAGAAGTTGACTTCAGTACATTGATTTTGAGAAATGCAATAAATTCGGAAAGCGTGAATTGTTTACCCACCCGAGGTTTATTCATGCGTTGGGGGGATGTGCAAAAGGTCGGAAAGTTTTATCCATTCCTGTTACCGCATTATTTATCAGACTATGAATTTACCCTGCGTGCATACAGAAAAGGATTCAAACTACTTTCTTCACCTGACCTGGTTATTACTGCAAACCTTGAAGCGACCGGCTATAGGAATTTACAGGGAGTTGGATTTAAGCTATTTATGAGAAGTTTTTTCTCAAAGAAATCTGTCGCAAACCCGGTGTATTGGACAGTATTCGTATTATTGGCGTGCCCGTTTCGTTGGATACCAATCAATGTCTTCCGAGTCTGGAAACGCGCGCTATTTATGGTGCTGAAAAATGCCGGTAATTCGTTAACTGTTCGAGAATAAGGCGTCGTCCTCAGAAAAGTGGATTTTCGCCCATTCTTGTAATTTATCTTTAGAACCTTCCCATACCAAATTCTTTTAGCTTAAAATTTGGACTCAAAATATGATGAGTTCTTTTATTATTCTGGGTTCTGGCTGTTATGGTTGAATGTTACGCGCCTATTGTTGTTTTTGTGTTCGCTCGTCCTGAGCATACCCGACTGACACTGGAGGCACTTGCAGCAAATACGCTGGCTTCTGAAAGTGAATTAATCATTTATGCGGACGCGGCCCGGACACAAAGTGAGACCGAGCCTGTGCAGCAGGTGCGTAAGTTGATACGGGATATCAAGGGGTTTCGCAATATATCCATCATTGAACGCGAAACCAACTATGGCTTGGCTCGCAGTATTATTGAAGGTGTTTCTGAGGTTTGTGAGCAGTATGGACGAGTCATTGTGTTAGAAGATGATATCGTTACCAGTCCGGCATTTTTGTCATTCATGAATGCAGCTTTAGATCGATATGCGGATGAGTCGCGGGTTTGGCATATCAGTGGGTGGAACTACCCCATAGACCCCAAAGGCCTGGGAGACACATTTTTCTGGCGTGCAATGAATTGCTGGGGTTGGGCAACCTGGGATAATCACTGGAAATACTTTAAAAAGGATGCTCAACAATTAATCAAAACCTGGGACAGACAGAAGATTAAGCGATTTAACCTGGATGGTTGTCATGATTTTTGGCGTCAGATTCTTAACAATTCTACCGGCAGGCAAAATACCTGGGCAATATTTTGGTATGCGAGTATCTTTGAGTATGATGGTTTATGCCTTAATCCCACTCAAAGTTTCGTAAATAATATAGGAATCGATGGTAGCGGGGAGAATTGTGCAACAAATAAATTATTCATAGCCAGCCAACTTTGTGAAAAGGTGGGTGAATTACCTGCTAACTATGAAGAGTCAATGCTCGCTGTCCAACGTATCAAGTTATTTAATAAGTCTATGCAAGAAACTCTACCGCAGAGGGTATACAGGCGTATCAGGAAATTCTTTCTTCGTCATAGCGATATTGTGTTAAATGACTAATATCGAAATCTGGGGCTATTCAATACCTGAAGCCTGTCTTTCCCAGATTGAAACTGATTATTTGCTTAATTTGCCAACGGTGTTGCCCACGCTGGAATGGGTTTGGCAGGAAATGGATCGGGTGTGGCTTCAGTTCGGTTTGGATAACAAGCGGGCATTGAAAGACCAATCAGTTGATGATTTTTACAGGCATCCAGTCTGGTTGATGAACGGTGTTTTTACTGCAATTGATCCCGTTTCTTTTTCACATCGGGAGGGCATTGCTCGTTATCTCGGCAAGTTGGGAGTAGAGACAGTTGCAGACTATGGCGGTGGGTTTGGGGAGCTGGCGCAATCGATCAATCGTGTTATCCCTGACGCGGCCATTGCCATTGTCGAGCCCTACCCGTCACAGGTTGCTATAGAGCGGCTACGAACTCAGTCCGGTGTTGATTTTATATCGGATCTGGCCTCAGATCATTATGATGCGGTAGTCGCGCAGGATATTCTTGAACACGTTGAGGATCCTCTATTGTTGGCGAAGCAATTGGCTGTATCAGTCCGCAAAGGGGGTGTTGTGATATTTGCCAATTGCTTTTATCCGGTTATTCAATGCCATCTACCTTCGACTTTCCATCTTCGACATACATTCGTGTGGGTTATGAAATTGCTTGGCTTGCGCTATCTAGGGTCTGTTGATGGAGCGCCTCACGCGCAAGTATTCGAACATAGCGGTGAATTATCTTTATTCAAGGCACAAAACGCCGAAAAATTATCTCGTCTTGTTGATCCTTTACCTAATCATTTATTTCCCTTACTGTCACGAATCAAACATAAAGTGATTCGTGAATGAAAGTCACGCTGCTTAATTACTGTGATATTCGTGGTGGTGCTGCTCGCGCGGTTTATCGTCTTCACCGTGCTTTGCTTAGTTCTGATATTAGCTCGCAGCTACGGGTGCGGAGTAAGGCCTCGGATGACTGGACGGTTGAAAACCCCGAGGGTTCGCTGGCGAAAATGGCTAATTTTTTACGACCCCGGTTGGGGCTATTTGCCCAGTCATTGCAAATAACAGAGAATACTAATTTTCATAGCATTAATTGGCTTCCTTCTTGCTGGTCTCGGAGTATCAATAGGTCCTCTGCAGAGGTCATCAACCTTCATTGGGTGGCTGGGGAAACGCTGTCTATTGAAGATATAGGGCGTATCCATAAACCGCAAGTATGGACTGCACATGATATGTGGCATTTTTGTGGTGCAGAGCATTACACTAGAGATGATGCGACGGCCCGATGGCGTACAGGCTACAAAAAAGAAAATCGTCCCCCTTTTTATCGAGGATTGGATCTTGATCGTTGGGTCTGGCAACGAAAATCTCGAAGCTGGCGACGCCCTGTACCTATTGTTGCGCCCAGTCACTGGTTGGCGAATTGTTTTCGCGACAGCGCTATGTTCCAGGACTGGCCAATATCTGTGATTCCTAATGTTTTGGATACTCGGCTTTATCAGCCGTTGGATCGAGACTTTTGCCGCCAGGTATTCGGTTTACCATTAGACAAGAAAATAATTTTGTTCGGTGCCAGTGGTGCGAGGAGTGACCGACGTAAGGGTTATGATTTACTACTTGAGGGGTTGACGCGCCTGGCAGAACGAATTGATCCTTCTGAAGTGCAGTGTGTAATCTTTGGTGAAAGCCAACCGGGAGATGCTATGGAGTTACCCTTTGAAACACGTTGGATGGGTCACGTAAATGACGATGCGACTCTGGTATTGCTCTATAATGCTGCGGATGTCATGATTGTGCCATCGCGTCAGGAAGCATTTGGGCAAACTGCATCTGAAGCACTGGCCTGTGGATGTCCGGTTGTTGCGTTTGCCACTACCGGGTTACTGGATGTAGTGGAGCATAAGGAAACAGGCTATCTGGCTTCTGCGTATGAACTCGATGAATTGGCTGAAGGAATTTACTGGGTTCTCGAAGATTCCGGGCGGCGGATGAAATTAGGAATTGCTGCACGGGAGAGGGCTGTGCGGTTGTGGTCGCCGCAAGTAGTGATACCGCAGTATATACAGGTCTATAAACAGGCTATCGATTGTTTTCAGTAAAATGTGACAGTATGCGTACACTGGTCAATCTTGTCTTTCTTTTGCCACCAATCTCACATTTGTTTGCACTGCGCAGAATATTATTGAATTTTGTGGGTGTACAGGTTTCTCCCGGTGCCAGAATCAACGGTTTGACGAGTTTTTATGGCCACGGGCCGATACATATCGGTGAATCGACCTGGCTGGGGCCAAGATGCCGATTTTACAGTTCGGATGCGGCTAAAATCTCTATTGGTGGTCATTGCGATATTGCGCCAGAAGTTGTCTTTCTGGTTGGCTCGCATGAGTTTGGCGATTCACAACGTCGGGCTGGAACTGATCGTTGTGATGACATCATTGTAGAAAATGGCTGCTGGATTGGTGCACGTTCAACGATACTGGGGGGTGTTTGCATAGGACATGGAACGGTTGTTGGTGCCGGGTCATTGGTGAATAAGGATCTGCCGGCAAACTGCGTTGCAGCCGGTGTACCGGCTAAACCCATTCGTTATTTTGGTGCCGATGAGTACAGCTAAAACTGTTTTTTTGTGCAACGCGCTTGATGACCAAACAAAATACCGGCGTGAGATAGTCAGCGACAGTCCGGCTGCGACCAATAAAGTATTTGGCTTGTGCAAGGCACTACAAAAATCAGGCTCGCAGGTGTATGTGCTCAGTATGGGACGGGGCAGGCAGAACGGAAGTGGTAATTATTTTGCGGCGGAAACAAAATTCGTTCAACGGTTGCCAGTGGTTTATGCCTCTTTTTGTAATCTTCCCTTGATTACGCATTTGCTCACTGCCTGGTCTCTAGCGCGGTGTTTCAAACGTCTTTCAGTTAAACACACTACTGTAAATCTGATTATATATAACCGGCTTTGGCATGCGATACCCACCTTGATAATTGCGAGACTTTCGGGTGCTCTGTGTTATCTGGATCTGGAAGACGGCGCAACCAATGATTCGCAACGCTTTGTCACTCAAGTGAAGAGCATATTTTTACGCAGGGTGTTTGATTATCTGTGCCCGGATGGTGTTTTATTGGCGAGCAGAGCTTTAGCGATTCAAACCGGTCAGCTTCGGCAACTGGTTTGTTACGGAGTTTCGGAAACTGTTTTAACGAACAGGCAATGGAAGCGTCCACTCACGGTAGTTTATGGCGGTAGCTTGATGGAGGAAACCGGTGCAGGCTGGTTTATGCTGGCGGTGGAGCAGTTTTTTTCGACCTATCCGGATGCGCAGAATAAATTTCGTTTCGTGGTGACAGGTAAGGGGGCTATGGCTGCTGAACTGGAACGTTTCGCCAGCCAGTACGAGTCTGATTTTTTTGAATTTCGCGGTGAAATTAGTCGCAATGATTATATGGATTTGCTGCGAACAGCCCATGTGGGTCTGTGTTTGAAAAAGCCTTCCAGTGCTATGGGGCAGACTACGTTCCCGTCGAAGACTATAGAAATCGCCAATAGTGGCCTGTTATTGGTTTCTGCCAGGGTGAGTGATGTGCCGTTGGTTTTCTCAGACGAGACGGCGTGTCTTCTTAGTCAGGAGAGTTCATCAGTTTTGGTGGAGACTTTAAATTGGGTTGCTGAACATCCTGATGCTGCAGAAAATATAGCTATCGCAGGTCAGCAACAAGTGCGCAGCCGGTGTTCTCCCCAGATTGTCGGTGATACTTTGCAGGATTTTCTGAATAATGGTTGCGATGTAGTATGAAAGTGGTCAGTTGGCAAAATGTGTTGACCGAACACCAGTCTCATACACTGCGAGCCTTACAGGAAAGGCTCGCAGAACCCATAGAAATTGTCGCCGGAGTCAGTGAACATACTGATCGGGTACGTCAGGGCTGGCGGTTACCGAATGTCGATGATTTATCTGTGCGTGTTCTCTCGAAACAGGGCTGGATGCGACAGGCTCGTGAGGTGTTTGCGAGTCATCCAGATGCGGTTCATATATTTGTCGGTTTGTGGGCAGATCGGCGTTTTTTGTTGTTAATTATCTATGCGATTATTCGACAGATTAAAGTTGGTTTGATAACTGAACCCTATTCTGAATTGGAATATGGTCTGTTGTCCGAACAGAAACAATGGAAAGGCCAGTTTAAATTACATCTTAGACCTTTACTTTACAGGATGGTGGGTTTTTTTCTGGGCAAGTTCTTAAAGCCGGTATTCGCAATTTCGGCTAAAGCCAGCCGACAATTTGTGCAGGCTGGTTTCGATGAAAGATTTATTTTTCCGTTCGGATATTTTGTGCCCAGAGTGGAACATTTAGTCAAGACGGAAAGACCGGTTGATCGCAGATTGAGCTTGGTTTTTGTCGGTTCACTGATCGCAACCAAAGGAATTGGTGATGCAATCATGGCTGTTACTCGGTGCCAGGAACTGGGTGTTAGTGTCATTCTTGATGTATTTGGTCCGGGAGATTTTTCGCAATTAACTTGTTCGATACCCGATTGTGTTCATTACAGGGGTGTTATCGAATTTGGTCAGGTGCAGTCGATTGTTGCTGGCTATGACTGTTTGATACTACCCAGTCGACATGATGGTTGGGGAGTGGTGGTTAACGAAGCCTTGTTACAGGGAGTACCGGTATTGGTCAGTGATGGCGCGGGAGCCGCCGACATGGTTACCGCACATCACTGTGGTGCTGTTTTTGAAAGCGGAAATATCGAGAGTCTTGCTACATTAATCTGTGAAGCGGTCAATGATCCTGATACAGTGAAGGAATGGGGGAAAAACACACAAGATTTTGCCGATAACCTGTTGCCGAGTGTGGCAGCTGATTACATGGTACGTTGTCTGGAATTTTGTGAAGGGGCTACTGCCCGGCCAGTTTCTCCCTGGTAGTGATACTTATTTGAAATTGTCCTTATTAGATGAAAATATCAATATTCATCACTTCATACAATCAGCGCGACTATTTGCGGGAGGCTATCGACAGTGTACTGCAGCAGACACTGATGCCACATGAGATCATCGTTGTTGATGATTGTTCGAGTGATGAATCGCAGGATCTTATTTCTGATTACCACCGTCAATTTCCTGATTTGTTTGTCCCCATATTTCATAGCAACAATCAGGGTGTATCCACAGCACGACGGTCAGCTCTGAATAGAGTTAGTGGGGATTATGTAAGCTATCTGGATGGAGACGACCGATACAGATCGACGAAACTGGAAAAGGAAGCGGAAATTCTGCAAAAGCAATCTGACGCAAAACTGGTATTCTCGAATAATTGTACGATATCAACCGATGGTACTCGAGTATTGCGTCGATGGATTGATGATGAGTCGCCACCGACGGGTAATGTGTTCTGGCAGACCTTTGCCAGGGCGTTTCCGAAACGCAGTCTGTTTCGTATGGAACTGGTTGAATATAATGCCTGGAAACAATGCGGGTTTCATACTAAGGAACTGGCAATATACGAAGACTACGATATGCGTATTCGTTTGACACGATCAAACAAAGTTGCTTATTGCGACGAAATACTCAGTGAAATCAGGAGCCACGATCAAGGCTTGTCCAAATCAACCAGGAGGGTACATTTTCGCTCGCTGGATCGGATTTATAAAAGAAACAATTGGATGCTCGAAGATTTGGATAAGCAGACACAACGAAAATCGCGGCAGATGTTTGCCAGCTGGGTTTATGGAGTGGGTGTCATGGCTACTAAAGAGGCCGTTACTGATAAACAGGTTTTCCAGGCTCTGGGTTTTTTGTATTTAACTTTGCGTTACCGGATGATGCTGTAGTGGAAGAATGATGTGATTTTAATCATTGCAACTCGCGTTTTCATTTTAGTTTTCCGGGCCGGCATGAGGCATTTCTGATGTCGGCCGGGACGGCTATTACACCGGTTTTTTTGATTTCCCTTCCAAGATCCGGATCAACATTACTGCAGAAAATTCTTGCAGTTTCTCCACATATCGCAACAACGGCAGAACCCTGGGTGATGTTGCCCTGTGCAGCTATGCTGGATAAATCAATGCTGGTTGCCGAATATTGGCAGGAGACCTGTCATAAGGCAATGCAGGATATGGTGAAGGAATTGCCGGGTGGAGAAGAAGAATTTGTAGCCATGCTGGGTGATTTTGGAAGCCACTTATATGCTCGTTTGGCAGCGGGTAGTGGTGCAACAATATTTCTCGACAAAACACCCCGCTATTATCTGATTGTACCCTTTCTGGCGCAGGCATTTCCGCGTGCGAAATTCATTTTTCTATTTCGCAATCCGGTGGCGGTGGTTTCATCGATAATTAATACCTGGCATAGAAGTCGGATCAGTTCCAGTCTAAGGGCAAATTATGTGGATATTTTTAAGGGTCCCGAAGCCATGGCTCAGGGTGTCCGATACCTGGGTTCGCGCGCTATGACAGTGAATTACCTGCAATTGGTGGCTGATCCGCAGGCGGTTGTAGCGGATATTTGTAATTTTATCGATATTCCAGAGTTTTCTACGCAAGATAATTCATATAAAAATATTAACTTTTCAGGCTTGCGTGGTGATCCAACAGGAATAATAAGTTATGCGAGCGTTTCTGATGAATCAATCGATAAATGGAAACAAAAGGAAAACAATTATTTCAGAAAGTGGTTTTTAAGGCTTTATATAGAAAGTCTGGATGAACAGGTATTGGCTGGTTTCGGAGTGGAAAAAACTGAAATCTTAGTAGAAATTGCAGCACTACAACCGGAACTTCGCGGTACCTGGCAGGACTTGTTTGGATATGCCTGCTTGAGTATTTCTACAAAACTAAACCGGATTGCTGTAGGGCAATCATGGATTTCCAGGGTGAATAAAGGTATGCCGTTTGGCTAGATGGGATTATGGGATTTGAGATTCTATTGAATCAGGCGTTTAGATTATAACGCTACTCTCGATAAGAGGAGTCAGTTTGTCTAATAGGCTGAATATTCAGGTAAAATTATTTAAATAACGGCTAAGCATCGAATTAAATCATTTAAACTTTTTTAAACGGATTAGTCGCTGTTGTTTTACCCATTTTTTGTCTGTGCCGTATATCCTCGGAAATACGCAATCGGCCAGCCATAAAATGTCACAGTCATACCGGTCGGTCTGTGTAACAGTAACAATTATGCAAAACGGTTAATCGATCCTTTAGCCGTTTGGATACTGGTCTACAATATTATTATACGACCCATGACATAGCTGTTCAGCAAGCTCAAATGGTAACGAATTTAAAAAACTAATGAAAAATCGAAGAAATTATTACCGTGTTTTGCATATTCAACCCGATGCACCCGCTGCTGTTATTCGAACCAGTTATAAAACGATAATGCAAAAGCTCAAGGCACATCCTGATCTGGGGGGAGATGGAGAACAGGCCCGCTTTATTAATGAAGCCTATTCTGTTCTTTCTGATCCAGGAAAGCGACGCGGTTATGACCGCCAATATCGTCCCTGGAATCGTTCAGATAATCGCAATGAGAGTGCGCCAGGTCAGACTTCATCAACACCCAAGCCTAAACCGCCTCGATCAGCCCACGGGCGGCGACGTTATCGGTGTTCCATGTGTGGAATGATTAATATATTCGAATCCATATTGATGGAGACCTGTGTATGTCGTCGTTGTCGAACACCATTATCAAAGAATAATTCAGGTCAGCAACATGGTTGTAAACGCCAGGCAAAAAGAATTCGCCAGCAAGGTAATGTTCAATTATTTTCTCAACATGGGAATCAGGGTATTCATTGCTCGATACAGGACATTTCTCCGCAGGGTATGCGTTTTCAAAGCGATGTTCCGATCAAAAAAGGGATAACCATTCGAATAGAATGCAAAACCATTAATGCACTTGCCCGCGTCACTCATTGTACCCGATCGAAATCTCATCCAAATAAATTCGAAGTGGGTTCAAGATTTAAGAAAATACATGCTTCTTTTATGGCGGGTACTTTTGTTTCGGATGTGATTTGAGGAAAACAAGGGTATGGTGAACTAAGATACCTTTCGAGTTCAAGAATACCCACTTATAGTACGCATCTTTTTGCGAAGGGCGTTGTTGTAAAACCTAGAAAAAGATGACTATTCCTAAGGTTTTACAGCTGGCCCTTCACGAAAATCTAGGCACTCAAAACGGGCATTCTTGAGCGCCGTCATCCAGGATTTAAGATCGAGAAAAAAGCGGAAAGACTGGAGCCGACGATGAAAATGGCGGTGTGATTTTTCAAAAACTACATTTCCGCTTTTTTATGCTCGCCTGAATAAATACAAACCAATAGTCTTGCATGGCAATGTCCCATTTGCACACAAACCATAGCAAGTCATTCAGGAAAACTGTAACATATTCAATTAAGAGTCGGCCGGGCAGTCGCTGCCGATTACCTGACGGTGCGGTGGAGGAAAGTCCGGGCTCCATAGGGCAGGGTGCCAGGTAACTCCTGGGAGGCGCAAGCCTACGGATAGTGCCACAGAAAATATACCGCTAGTGATTTGGATTCTGTATCCAGGTTACGAGTAAGGGTGAAATGGTACGGTAAGAGCGTACCGCGCTTCTGGTAACAGAAGTGGCAGGGTAAACCCCACCCGGTGCAAGATCAAATAGGGGGACACAGCCTAGCTGATGTGTGGCCCACACAGTCTCCGGGTAGATCGCTTGAGGTGCATGGTGACATGTCACCCAGATGAATGGCTGTCCAAGACAGAACCCGGCTTACAGGCCGACTCTTTCTTTTTTTCTTATTGATTTGCTAATTTGAGCTAATCGAATGGCTGTCTATATCGATATTAGTGGCCAATTGTCGTATTCGATCAATCGCTGTTGATAGGAGGGTTTTCAATATTCTGTCTTTGAAATTACAGTATATTTATCTGCTATGCTTTGAGTATCTTGGCAACGAATACGCAGCGCTATGAATGTAGAATCCATTATGACAGAACGCGTCGCAACCATAAATATGGACGACTCCCTGGATATGGTCAAAGAAGTTTTCGATAACGCACCGTTTAATCATCTATTGGTTGTAGACGATGAGGAGATTCTGATCGGGGTTATTTCTGATAGAGATTTGCTTTCGTCGATCAGTCCGCATCTTGGTACTCTTGGGGAAAATTCACGGGATCGAAATACTTTAAAGAAAAAATCCCATCAAATAATGAGTCGCGATCCAATTACGGTTGGAAAAGAGTGTTCCGTAGGGGATGCTGCCAGACGTATTTTAGCAATGCCCGGTTCGTGTTTACCTGTGGTGGATGATGAAAAAAAAATAGAAGGTATACTCAGTTGGAAGGATATCCTTGCTGCAATGATTGATGAGCCTGATAAGGAAAAAGTTATTCCGACGGTGTAGTCCTGTCGGGTGGATTGTTGTTTGGCTCCCGAGATCGCTTGTTGCAACGCATCGAGGTATGCTCGATGGGTTAAATGAGAATGATGGCGAAAGCCAATAAGACGCTTGTTTATCGGTTTTATTAGTCCATATTTCGGACTAATCGTTACTCCGACCGGGTTTATTTCTTACCATATCCACCCCCCCCAGGGGTTTCAATCGTTAAGCTGTCACCGCAATTCATTTCTATCTGGTCGCATCCTTTTAACTCAACAGTTTCACCCGTTATTTTATTTACTGAGTTTCTGCCGCAGGCACCGGCCTGGCCATCCTTGAGTCCTTGTGGTGGAATAGTACGATGGCCTGATAGTATTGCTGCGGTCATTGCCTGTTGAAATTTTAGAGTTCTGCTCACACCGTTACCACCACGATATTGACCTTTTCCACCGCTGTTTGGTCGTATTGAGAAATCCTCAAGTATGACCGGAAAGCGAGATTCCAGAACTTCAGGGTCGGTAATTCTGGAATTTGTCATGTGAGTTTGTACTGCATCCCTGCCGCTAAAATCTTTCCCTGCGCCTGCACCACCACAAATTGTTTCGTAATATTGATAAGTGTCATTGCCAAAGGTTAAGTTATTCATTGTTCCCTGAGAACCGGCTAAAATTCCCAGAGCGCCATAACAGGCGTCCACGATGCATTGAGATGTTTCGACGTTTCCTGCAACCACTGCGCAGGGTGGGCCTGGGTCGAGTATGGATTTGGGCGGTACGATAATTTCCAGGGGTCGAAGACAACCGGCATTTAAGGGTATATCGTCCTCTATTAATGTTCGGAATACGTATAAAACGGCAGCTTTGGTTACCGCGGAGGGGGCATTGAAATTATCGTTTGTTTGGGTGGATGATCCTGTAAAATCTATTTTTGCACAGCGCTTTTCATAATCAATAAAAATAGCAACACAAATCTGTGCGCCATTGTCCAGAGTGACGCTATATTTGCCACCTTTAGAAATATCCAATACTGAGCGGACTGCTTCTTCGGCGTTGTTTTGTATATGCTGCATGTAGGCGTTAACAGTCGTATGGCTGTAGTGCTCGACCAATAAATCCAGTTCCCCTATTCCTTTTTCATTAGCGGCAATCTGGGCCCGTATATCTGCAAGGTTTTGCCGGGGATTACGCGCAGGATGAGAGCTTGATGATAGCCATTCGTTTATATCCTGTTCCAGGAAACTTCCATTTTTTACAATGCGCAAGCCGCTTGAAGCGACACCTTCATCAATGATGCTTTTACTTGCCGGAGGCATAGAGCCTGGTGTGATTCCTCCGACATCGGCATGATGACCTCGCGATGCGACATAAAACAATATTTCTTCAAGTACGTGGTCGAATACGGGTGTGATGACTGTAATATCGGGTAGGTGAGTACCGCCGTGAAATGGCGAATTTATCAGGTATACATCGCCCGGTTGAAAATGCTCAGACTGGCTTACGATCAGGGCTTTGACCGATTCGTCCATCGATCCGATGTGAACGGGAATGTGAGGGGCGTTAGCAATGAGTTCACCATAAGAGTCGAAAAGCGCACAAGAAAAATCGAGACGTTCTTTAATATTGACTGAATGTGCTGTATTTTGCAGCACATGCCCCATTTGTTCTGCAATTGACATAAATCGTCTGTTGAAAATTTCCAACAGTACCGGATCTACTGTTTCTTCCGTGCTTTCTTGTTGCTCCAACTCAATCACGCGATTCAGTATCATGTCATCGCGAGTCGATATTTGGGCCATCCAGCCCGGTTCTATTACTGTAGTTGAATTGGCTTCAATGACAATTGCGGATCCTGTGATCTGAGCGCCTGGCGGTAATTGTTCTCTGCGATATATTGGAGCAGCATGAAATTTATTACCCGAATAGAATTGAGTTATTTGCAGGGGCACAGGAGTTTCCTGCGGCTTCCTTTCAGATATCGTTTGATCGGCGCGATCTAAAGAGCCGATGACTTCTACGCTGGCTGCTTCTATTATGAGTTTTTTGTTTTCGTCATGAAAACCATATAGAGAAACATGCAGGGCTTTAAATGCCGCGACGCTACGATCCATCGATGCGTAATCGACGATTAACGCGGTATCAGTACCCTGATAGCGGATGTGTACTTTATACACGACTCGAATGTTTTTTTCAGAGACTTTTTGTGCCAGAATTTCATTTCGGCCCACTGATTCCAGTTTCGCGAAAACGTCTTCTAGCTGTTTCCATGAGTTAATGTCCAATATGGATTCAACAGAGTGTTCCCTAAGTACTCTGAAATCGGCCAATCCCATTCCATATGCAGATAAAATACCTGCGTAAGGGTGAATGAGAATTTTTTTAATACCGAGCGAATCGGCTACTTTGCAGGCGTGTTGGCCACCCGCAGCACCGAAACAGCACAGTGTGTATTGACTGACATCGTAGCCGCGTTGTACCGAAATTTGTTTGATTGCATTGGCCATACTTTCTGTGGCGATGGACAAATAACCTTCGGCTGTTTGTTCAATTGATGCTTGGGTGACCGTTTTAAGGTTGATTTCTTTGCTTAATGCGACAAATTTTTCTCGTACAACCTCAATATCCAGGGGCTGGTCGCCACGAGTTCCAAAGACTTTGGGGAAGTACTTAACTGGAAGTTTGCCAAGAATAATGTTTGCGTCAGTGACACAGAGTGGGCCACCCCTGCGATATGCAGCAGGCCCTGGATTGGCCCCGGCAGATTCGGGTCCTACTCTGTATCGCATACCATCAAAACTCAATATTGAGCCGCCACCGGCTGCTACAGTATGGATCCGCATCATCGGTGCCCTTACACGAACACCGGCAATCTCGGTATCAAAACTGCGTTCGTATTCACCGGCGTAATGCGCAACATCGGTCGATGTGCCTCCCATGTCGAAGGTGATGATTTTTTCAAACTCAGCAAGTTTTGTGATTGCTACCGCCCCAACAATTCCACCGGCCGGTCCTGAGAGAAGGCTGTCTTTGCCTTGGAATCGCCGTGAATCCACAAGTCCACCGTTGGATTGCATAAACATGAGTGGTGGTTGGTTTCTGTCATTGCTGTGTTGTAAACCCAGCCCCGATGACACTTGTTGAATATAGCGTTGTAGCAGTGGAGACAGATAGGCATCCATCACTGTGGTATCGCCACGGCTGACAATTTTCATTAGTGGTGAAATGCGATGAGATACGGAGACTTGAGTAAATCCAATGTTTTCGGCGAGCTTGGCTAACTGTTTTTCGTGCTTGGGATTGATCCAGGCGTGAAGAAGTACGATGGCAACTGAGCGAATGCCCGTATCAAATACTTTTATTAATTCCAATCGGGCAGAGTCAAGATCGATGGCCTGGGTTTCTTCACCCAGGGCCGAATAGCGTCCGCATACTTCAACGACAGATCGATACAAAAGTGCAGGCCGTCGAATATTAAGGGCAAAAATTTCCGGTCGGTTTTGATAACCAATGCGCAGGCAGTCGCCTAATCCACGGTTGATGACGAGTACAGTTGGAACGCCTTTTCTCTCCAATAGAGCATTGGTTCCTACGGTGGTACCCATCTTTATGACTTCGATGGTATTTGCCGGGATAGCGTCTGTATTTTGTAGTCCCAGTAGAATTTTGATGCCCGCTACAGCAGCATCTGTATAGAGTTCAGGGTTTTCGGAGAGAAGTTTGTGAGTGAGTAGTTTACCTTCTGGCGTTTTTGCCACGATGTCTGTAAAAGTACCACCACGGTCAATCCAGAATTGCCAGCGAGGCTGTTGTTCTGTCACTGTTCTTCGGGGATTCGAATAACCACAGTTTTATGGGTTAAATTTCCTTACACCCCATGTCCTCAAGTTTTTTTTCTAATTTCTTAACTCGTTTTAATAACTCGGGAAGGTGAGTGATTGCTGTATCGCTTCTACGTACATCCATCAGATTTCGAGCCGGGTATCCTGTGATTTTGGTTCCCCCGGGAAAAGATTTGGATACACCTGCCTGGGCACCGACGTAACTGTCATTGCCAATTTGTATATGACCAACAAACCCTGCCTGTCCGCCAATCAGTACGCGATCACCAATTTCGGTGCTTCCGGAAACTCCGGTTTGAGCGGCTATCGCAGTATCCTCGCCAATGATGACATTGTGGGCAATCATGACCAGGTTATCGATTTTTACTCCTCGCTTTAAAATTGTGTCGTCTAATGCGCCTCGGTCTACGGTCGCGCCGCAGCCGATAGCAACGTCATTTTCCAATATTACATTGCCCAATTGGTGTATACGGACAAATTTTGCACCGTCTTTGGCATTGCCGAATCCATAGCCGCCGATTACTGCGTTAGACCAGATCACACAACGATCACCTATTGTTGTTTGATAATGGATCACTGCATTGGGATGAATTTCAACGTCATTGCCAATCTGGCAGTTTTCTTCGATTACTACGCCCGAGTGAATAATGCACCCTGAACCAATTGCCGTATTGGCGCCAACCACAGCGTTTGCACCGATATGTACATCGGCTTCAATACTAGCGGTTGGGTGTATGTATGATGATTTATCAATCTGTTTCGATAAATGACTGGAACGATCCGGCCTGAATAGGTCGACAGCTTTAGCCCAACTTAAATAGGGGTTACTGGTGAACAGTTGAGTGGGTTTTATCCCAGCAATTTCTCGGGGAACGAGAATTGCCGAAGCCTGGCTGGTTTTGGCCTCGCCAATAAATTTGGCGCTGGCGAGAAAGCTCAATGATCCTTTGGTTGCATTGCAGAGTGTCGCAACGCTGTTAATTGGAGTTTCATCGGAATCGCCGATGATTTGGGCGTCGATTTTATCAGCGAGTTCGTTGACTGTTATATTCATGGTGGATCGTGTTGCAGCTGGGACGGTATATGGTATCGCCACGGATGGTAATACGCCAGTCCATATTCAGTACCTTTCGTGATTTTGGAGCGTAAATGTCCATGTGTGTTTTGTACCAGTCTTGGTACAAAATACTATTGAAAATGCCTTACCAGATCTTGTCTGGTAAGGCATATATTAATTACTCGTTATTTTTAATCAGTTTCTAGCGCTAAGCCAGGCACCAATTGCGGGAGGGATTTCTTTCTTTGCACGACCGCTGACATAGATGCCGATATGGCCGCCAGGAAATTCTATTTCCTCATAGTCCTTTGTACCGACGAGTTTTTTGAGTGCCTTGGATGCATCGGGAGGTACCAGGTGATCCAGAGTGGCGTATACATTTAGAACAGGCATACTGATATTCTTTAATTCAACCTCATAATCACCAATTGTCAGGTCACCTTCAATAAACCTGTTTTGCTGAAAAAAGTTTTTACTGAATTCCCTGTAAGCCTCACCTGCTTGATCGGGACTGTCAAATATCCATTTTTCCATACGCATGAAATTTTTGACCTGTTTTTCATTGGCAAGAATATTCACCATATCCAAATATTTCTGACCGGAAAGCCGCATTGGTTTGAGGGAAAGAAATGTCTGATTTAGATGGTCTCCGGAAAGGTTCCCCATGGCGTCAACCATTTGGTCGACATCGACGTTCTGGAGCCAGCGGCTTAACATATTGTCCGGTGTTTTAAAGTCTACCGGAGTCACCATAGTGACCAGATTGGCGACTTTATCCGGATGTATTGCGCTGTAGCAGAGACTGAAAGTTCCGCCCTGACAGATGCCGAGAAGGTTGATTTTTTCAAGATCATGCTGCTTACAGATAAAATTCACACAACGATCAATGTAACCGTTGATGTAGTCATCAAGATTGAGAAATTTGTCCGCCTGATCCGGATAGCCCCAGTCGATCAGATAGACGTCTTGTCCCGCTTCTAACAGACCTTTTACGGTCGAGCGGTCTTCCTGGATGTCAGTCATATACGGCCGGTTGACCAATGCGTAGACAATCAGTAAAGGAGTCGGGTTAGCCGCTTTTTTTCTGTTTGACTTGTAGCGGTATAAAACAAGTTTATCTTCTTTGTAAACAGCTTCTTTGGGTGAGACGCCGGATTCAATTTCACCGACCTCGGTGAGGTTCCTTAGGCCTTTAGCCAGGTTTTCATTGAATTGTTGAATTTCTTCTGCTGCTTTTTCAGGGGTAATACTAAAAGCTTCCACAGTGATTCTCCTCTGGTTACAGCTTAGCTGGTTGATTTAGGTGACTTGGATTTAGTCGTTTTTGGTTTTGCGGCAGTAGACGTTTTTCGACGTGTTGTCGTGCTCGCTGTTACTGCTTTTTTCGGTTTGCTGCTAGCAGTGGTTTTTGCTACAGGAGTGCTTTTTTTTGCCGGTGTTTTGGATTGGCTTTCAATTAACTGGTTGACTTGCTGTTTGAGTTCATCAATTTCCGCGCGCATCTTGTGTTTTTCGCGGCGTTCTTCCTGGAAGCGTTTGAGTAGAGTGTCGACCTCTCTACGTGTAGGAATGCCCAGGGTTTCTAATGTATCGTCCTGCATTTCCCGCTGCGCCTTGGTGAATGCCGTCATAGAATTCACCATATTTCCGTAGGCGGTGTTATATTCCGGTTCCATGACTGCCTCGGCGTAAACGTCTTCGTAGCAGTCCACCCACAGGTCGTATATGGCACGGTACGATTCGGGATATTCTTTGTTTTCGAACATTTCGCCCACTCGTTTTTGCAGCATGTCCACAGAAAGGTTACTGATCTTGTTCTGGACTTGCATGTATTCACCGCTGGCTTCCTGAAATTTTCCGGCTAATATGACCAGGTTCTGCATTTTTTGTTGTTGTTCGCGGTTTTGTCCGACGCCGGGCGCATTTAGAATTTGTTCACCAGAACTTTTCATGTAATTTAAAAAATCCGGCATCGCGTTGGTCGAGGAATGAAACTGTTCGCCGACCATATTTTTCCAGAAATCCATGGGTACGGACGATGAGCCAGAGGCTAGTGTGTCTCTCAGGCCATCGAAACTTTGGTTTATGATGTCTTCCCATTCAGAAGCGTTACCTGTCGCATTGAAAGCATCATTAAAGGAACCGTTGATATTCCCAGCCATGTCAAAAAAAGACTTACCCTGCTGAACCAGAATGGAATAAAGATCCTGGGTTTGTGGGGTGGTTTGCGCAGAAACCGATTGCCACCAGTTGTCCAGCGCTGTACCCCATGGGTTGTTCGGCTGTTGACCCGGTAAAGAACCCTGCATGGTTTGCCAGGTATTCATATAAGCTTTCTGATAATGCTGCCATTGATCAAACAAAGCAGACAGGGGAGGTGTTTGCATAAACTTTCTCCGTTTTGAGTTGGATGGATTGATAGAGTTAAGAATTGACTTAATTAAGATTAGCATATATTATTTGTGCAGCGCAACATTTCAACCATTGTATTTATTCTAAAACTTAGGAGAAAGCTTATGACCGACGCAGTTATTGTCGCCGCAGTCCGTACGGCTGTTGGTAATTTTTCGGGTTCTTTGGCAAAAATTCCTGCTGCTGAACTGGGTGGGAAAGTGATCGCAGCTTTGATTGCAAAAACCGGAGTTAGCCCGGATCAGGTTGATGAAGTCATCATGGGTCAGGTTTTAGCAGCCGGAACAGGTCAAAATCCTGCACGTCAGGCGGTCATAAAAGGCGGGTTGCCCGAAAGTGTTCCGGCGATGACCATTAACAAGGTTTGTGGTAGCGGCGTAAAATCTGTGCAACTGGCAGCACAAGCGATTCGAGCCGGTGATGCTGAGATAGTAATCGCTGGTGGTCAGGAAAATATGAGTCTGGCTCCACACGTATTTGACGGCTCAAGAAACGGTACCAAGATGGGCCCAATCAATCTGAAGGATTCAATGATTGTTGATGGCTTATGGTGCGCATTCAATAATTTTCACATGGGTACTACGGCAGAAAATATTGTTGCTAAATATGGTTTTGACCGGGCAAGTCAGGATGAATTTGCTGCAAATTCACAACAAAAGGCAGAAGCGGCTCAAAAAGCAGGAAAATTTACCGATGAGATTATTCCTGTAGAAATTCCACAGCGTAAAGCCGACCCCATAGTATTTGATACAGATGAATTTCCTCGTCATGGAACAACCGCTGAATCGTTGGGTAAATTGAGAGCGGCGTTTGCTAAAGAAGGTTCAGTAACGGCTGGAAATGCATCCGGTATCAATGACGGCGCAGCGGCTGTAATGGTTATGTCCAAAGAAAAAGCAGCCGAATTGGGGCTTACACCAATGGCTACGATTACGGCTTATGCAAATGCGGGCGTGGATCCCAAAATCATGGGCACTGGTCCAATACCGGCGACCACCAAATGTTTAGAAAAAGCTGGTTGGTCAGTGAGTGATCTGGATTTGGTTGAAGCCAACGAAGCCTTTGCTGCACAGGCGATGTCGGTAAACAAAGATCTGGGTTGGGACGTTGCTAAGGTGAATGTCAACGGTGGTGCGATCGCGTTGGGACACCCAATTGGTGCTTCAGGAACGCGTATATTGGTTACTTTGATCCACGAAATGATTCGCAGTGATGCCAGTAAAGGTTTGGCAACACTTTGCATTGGTGGTGGTCAGGGTACTGCAATTGCGGTTGAACGATAGGGCAGTCTTTCATTGTGAGAACGATAAAAAAGTATCCAAATCGACGGCTGTATGACACTGAATCCAGTTCGTACATTACACTGGCGAGTGTCAGAAAGATGGTCATGCAGGGCGTCGATTTCGAAATTGTGAATGCAAACACAAATGAGGAAATTACTCGCAGTATTTTATTGCAGATAATCCTTGAACAGGAATCCGATGGAGAGCATTTGTTTACTTCGGACATGTTGTCGAAATTCATTCGTTATTGTCAGGACGATACGCGGGCAGTATTTAGTCAGTTCCTGGAAAAGACAATGTCATATTTTGTTGATCAGCAAAGTGTTTTGCAGAAACAGTTTATGGATGCTATTTCATCGAATCCGATTGATTCCTTTACGGAGTTGGCCAATCAAAATATGGATATGTGGAAGGACGTACAAAAAAGTTTCTTTGACGGATTCAGCGTATCCAGAAAAAAGTCAGATTGAAACACTGTTTTAAATTAAGTATTAGGTATTAAATAATGACAAAAGATCTTCAAAAGGTAGCCTTGGTTACGGGTGGTATTGGTGGTATCGGTAGTGAAGTTTGCAGGGCTCTTTGTGAGCAGGGTAGAAAAGTATTTGCCAGCCATTTAGAAGCAGAAATCGAAATTGCTGAAAAATGGCAGGAAGAACTCACCGGTGAAGGATATCCTGTGAGCATTGTCGCAGTGGATGTGGCGTCGTTTGAATCCTGCGAAGCGATGGTCAGGCGGATCGAAAAAGAATCCGGCGGAATTGATGTTCTTGTCAATTGCGCGGGAATTACCCGGGATACAACTTTTCGTAAAATGGACGAAGATTTTTGGAGGTCTGTTATCGAAGTCAACCTGAACAGTGTTTACAATGTAACTCGACAGGTTATTAACGGAATGTTGGACAATGGTTTTGGACGAATCGTTAATATTTCTTCAGTTAATGGTCAAAAAGGCCAATTCGGTCAAACCAATTATTCTGCTTCTAAAGCGGGAATACATGGCTTTACCATGGCATTGGCTCAGGAAACCGCGAGAAAAGGGATCACCGTGAATTCGGTTTCACCGGGATATGTTGAGACAACCATGACAGCGGCCGTTCCGGAAGATGTCCGTAACTCAATCATTTCAGGAATTCCGGCGGGTCGACTAGGCCAGCCAGAGGAAATTGCAAATGTTGCAGCATTCCTTACAGCAGATAGTACAACCTACATTACCGGGGCGAATATACCGGTTAACGGTGGTCTTTATATGTCGTAAACCAGTGATCTAAAAACACTGACTTTAGAAAAGCATGTAAATGTTTAGGAAGGGGCTGCCGTTGGTAGCCCCTTTTTTGGTATACCCAATACCTCCTTAGTGTTAAATCTGGTCGATCCCGAAAAAGTCGTTCTGGACGTTTTTCAGGAATTGTCCCAAAAAATTGCTAATATAAATGCGTGGATTTATTTTGTTTTCGGTCGATCTGCTCATGAAGAATCAGGAAATATTTCTTTTTATTGATATTGTGGAGATTTTTTAGGGCCGATTCATCTAACGATACAGGCAGAGTTTTGCATTACTTGCCTAATGTTATATTCTTTCATGGTTCGAACTCCAGAAGGCACAGATGGAATAATGCCAGCATTACACGAAATTACTATCGACTGTCCGTATTGTGGCGAAGTTTTCGATACTCTTATCGATGACTCGCTTGATGAACAAAAGTATTACGAAGACTGCTATGTTTGCTGTCAACCCATATTATTCGCAGTTACTCGGGATCTGACTCAGGAGACAGTTGTCCAGGTTCGACGTGACGATGAATAATTCATATGATATATTTTTTGTTGCCTGTATTTGATTGACCCAAAAATTTTAAGCCGGCAAAATATGAAGTCTTCCTCGTCAACAGTATCCAATCGTGACACGCAACCGCCTGAAACAATCTATGGCGACTTGTTGGAAAAAACCAAAACACTGCATATGGCGACCGTTGATGAGAATGGTATTCCGTCTGCAAGCTACGCACCTTTCGTCAGAAATGAAAATGGGTGTTTCAATGTTTACATAAGCCAACTCTCAAAACATACGCGGGATTTATTACAGAATCCGTACGTTTCAATTATGGTGATTGAAGATGAACGGGACGCTCATCAGCTTTACGCTCGTACCCGAGCCACTTTTTTCTGTAACGCTCAAGTTATCGAACGTTCGAATAAGTCTTATGAATCGATACTTGAAGCGATGGAACTGCGTTTTGGCAATATCGTTGAGACATTAAGTAACCTTCCGGATTTCGTGCTCTATGAATTAGTCCCTGATTCAGGTCGTTTAGTCATTGGATTTGGGCAGGCCTTTGATCTGTCCGGTGATAAATTGCAGCATTTAGAGAAAGTTAAGCCCAATTCTGTGTAAAATTATTGCTAGGTCAGCCGATTGTTCGTTCAAATATGATAGTTGGGAAGTTTTGTTATACCCATGCTTTTCTTTAAATAACTTAAAGTAGGATTATTGATGTCTGCGGTTTTGGAAGCGAGTCGGTGGATTGAACAGTTAGGGTTGGTTCGGCATAAAGAGGGAGGGTTTTATCGACAAAGTTACAAATCCGCTGGTAGTATTCCAAAAATTTCTTTACCGAATTGTTTTGATAGTGAGCGAAGCTTTTCAACAGCAATTTATTTTCTTTTGGAAGCGGATGATTTCTCTGCTTTTCATCGAATCAACCAGGATGAACTCTGGCATTTTTATTGCGGAAATCCAGTGACGATTCATACCATAAACGAGGCTGGAGAGTACCGGGCTATCAAGCTTGGCTGTGATCTGAATTTAAATGAGTTTCCGCAAGCGATTGTTAAGGCGCAGACCTATTTCGCAGCATCAGTCGATTCAATGGATGGGTATGCGCTGGTTGGATGTACTGTAGCACCCGGCTTTGAATATGAAGATTTCGAATTACCAGATAGACAGCAATTGATAACCCGTTTTCCAGCCCACCGAGAGCTAATCGAAAAATTTTCTCGTTAAATTAAAAGGGTACAATAGCTCCGCTTATACGCGTACTTTGTCTTTATAGTAAATAGTGAACGAACACAGACCCATTGGGATTTTCGATTCGGGTGTTGGCGGCTTGTCGGTAGCCAGAGAAATCCATAAACAACTACCGAATGAGGATCTGCTTTATATCGCCGATTCACAATACGCCCCCTATGGGGAAAAGTCTTCGTCAGTGATCGAACAGAGGGCTGCGACGATTTCCGAATATCTCATAAAAAACAATATTAAAGCTCTGGTCGTGGCCTGCAATACTGCAACCGCATTCGCTATTCAAAATCTACGGACAATCTATTCCCTGCCCATTGTAGGCATGGAACCCGCTTTAAAGCCCGCCGTTGAAAAAACAAAATCAGGTGTTGTGGGAATAATTGCGACGACCAGAACGTTGCAGAGTGAAAAATTTAATTCGCTTAACACCAAATTTAAAAGTAACGTTCATATTATTGCCCAAGCGTGTCCCGGTTTGGTAGAACAAGTAGAACTTGGTGATTTTAGCAGCCGTAAAACTAAAGACTTAGTGAATTGCTATGTGAAAAGATTATTGGATAAGGGTGTTGATACCATAGTACTTGGTTGTAGCCACTATCCGTTTTTGAGTCCTTTGATTCAGCAGTGTGCAGGGTCGAATATTTTGGTTATTGATACCGGGGTAGCTGTTACTAACGAATTGGCGCGGCAACTGAAGAAAAGTGAGCTATTAATGACCCAGCAGCGTAGAGGAATACTTAAGTTTGTTAGCAGTAAAGTCAATTTCGACGCTTCTTCGGTGATCTCCAAACTATGGGGCAAACCATTGGAGATTACGATTCTTCCGGAAAAGTATATTGATTTGTAATTAGAAGGCTAGGCTTCGTAAACTCGCCACAGTCTGTAAAAGCACTGGATCAGGTGCTGCAATGTATCAAAATATTTTTGATAAGTCTTTCCAGGAACGTATAGAAATATTTTCTCTGACGTAAGAAGTACTTCCTGCGTAAATGAGTTGAAGGGTTTCATCGCTACCAGAAATTTTCTGCCAATACCTGAGACCTTTAAAAAAATCCGACTGCACAGTTTGCCCCGATTTAATTTCAATGGCTTTTATTGATATCCCATCAATAATCACATCAACCTCGTTCCCAACTTTGTCTCGCCAAAAATACAGGGGTGGCTGTCTTCCTTGATTGTAAAAATATTTCAACATTTCCGAAATTATAAAACTTTCAAAAATGCCACCTCGAAGACTATGTGTACTGAGTTCATCTGGTTTAGTGATTCCCAAAAGATAACAAAGCAGTCCTGAATCATAGAAATACACTTTCGGAGATTTTGTTAGTCGTTTATTGAAATTTTGATAGTGTGGTTTTAAGGTAAAGACAATAAAACTTCCCTCGAGAATGGAAAGCCAGGAGTTTGCAGTATTGTTACTTATTCCACAATCGTTTCCAATAGAACTCAAATTTAGAAGTTGTCCCGTTCTAGCAGCAAGCATTTTTACAAATGTAGTAAATTTCGACAAATCTCCGATATTTTTTATTTGCCTAACATCTTTTTGTACGTAAGTTTCGAAATAATCAGTTAACCATCGCGTCGGGCGAAGCTTTCTCTGATAAATTCTTGGATAAAAGCCGGAAAACATAAATTGATTGAGACCCAATATGCTCTCTTTAACATCAAGTTCGGAAAAAGAGAGCGGCAACAAGCGAAGCAATGCTATTCGTCCTGCAAGAGACTGTGTAATTTCTTCAACAAGACTAAATTGGTGGGAGCCAGTCAGGATGAAGCGGCCGGGTGTGTCATCATCGTCAACTTCTGATTGAAGGTACGAAAAAAGAACAGGAACTCGTTGGATCTCATCAAAAATTGCGCCGGCCCTATGATGATCCAAGAAGCCTAACGGGTCATTCAGGGCAAACGCCCTATGATTTAGATCCTCTAAACTTACATATTTTTTATTAGGAAAAGTGTCTTTTGCTAATGTTGTTTTGCCCGACTGCCGTGGACCTAATATGGCCACAATTGGCAGCTCATTGCTTGATTTGAGCAGTTCAAATTTTAAATCTCGACTAATATTCTCCATGATTTAAGCGACTTATACATTAATGGCCAATATAGAAATACCATTTACAATATGTCCATATTAATTGCTGTATGGCAAAAAATCAACAGGACTCGGTTACTATATACAGAGGAGTTGGCTCCTTAGGTTGAGGAGACCTGAATATTGCTTTCTGATTGGCATCTAATCAGAATATTGGGTGCTTAGTATTTAAGTTATCGATTATTCGATTAATATATTCCCCGGCAATTTAATATGCACATAATCGCCTACTTTTAAATCATGCAACAGAAACCAGTCTTTATTCATTTCCAATGCATAGCGGGCAGGTCGAAGAGAGCGGATGATGGTTTTGGTGTCCATGGGCACCATATCTTCAATATTGATGACTATTCCATTCGAATTTAGGAATGCGATCGATAAAGGAATTTTGGTGTCTTTCATCCAAAAAGCCATGGCTTGCCTGAAACGATAGATAAACAGCATTCCTCTATCGGGTGGCAAGCTGTCTCTGAGAGAAAGGCCGCATTGACGGCTCTGATTATCAATGGCTAATTCTGCTACCAGGTAATAACCGTTAATCATGAGCGGCAGTTCCGGGTTGTTTCGGGGGCAGGTATCCGCTGAATTTGTGGCAATGGGAAAGATTAAAAAAATCAATAATAGTGCTATTTTTGTCATTGGTTCGATTCGAAGCAGACTGGGCTTAGGATTCTTTCATCTTAACAAAAATGCTAGTGTCCGGTGTACACGCTACACTCATAATATATCCTACAGGTCTGAGTGATATGGAAATGAGCGACCACGTCAAAAAAGTAAGGTAAACTGAATTGTACTTAGCCAGTCTGTTTCGTGTTACGACTCTAAACGCTCTTTAAACCCAAATGCACTGAAAATATATTTGAATAAACGATTTCCAGAATGGCTTTTGATTTCACAACTCTCAGCGCGTTACAAAAAAACCATCCAACATGGCGATTGGTGAGTAGTCCGCATGCCCCATTGATAGCCAGTTTTTTGCACCATGTGTTTATCGCATCCAATGTCCGTGTTATGGCTCAGGCCGATCTGGCCGAAGCGCTTGAGGATGAATTGTTTGTTTTGCGGCAGCAGTTAGGCGAGGAGGCTTTCCCCAAACCGGCGATAGATTATTTGAACGATTGGGCTTCGCAGGAAAAAAGCTGGTTGCGTAAGTTTTATCCTAAGGATTCAGATGAGGTTCAATTCGATCTTACTCCGGCGACAGAAAAGGCTTTTACCTGGCTTCAAACTTTAACCGAGCGCAGTTTTGTGGGTACAGAATCGCGCTTGCTTACTTTGTTTGAGTTGCTTCGACAAATCAGTACAGGCAGCGAAGTGGATAAGGATACCCGAATCGCGGATCTGGAAACACGACGCGCGGAGATTGAAGCCGAAATCGAGCAAGTGAAGGCGGGCACAATGCCTCTGTTGGATGACACTGCACTCAAAGATCGTTTCATGCAGTTTAACCAGTTGGCGCGGGAGTTATTAGCTGATTTTCGTGAAGTCGAACACAATTTCCATGGACTGGATCGGCGAGTGCGTGAACGTATTGCGCGTTGGGGTGGTAATAAAGGCGAGTTACTGGAAGAAATAATGGGCGAACGTGATTCCATTGCAGATTCCGACCAGGGGAAAAGTTTTCGGGCTTTTTGGGATTTTCTGATGTCGCCGCAGCGACAGGAAGAATTTACTGAGTTGCTTGACCAGGTTTTGGCACTACCCTCAGTAGTAGAACTCAAGCCTGATAAGCGTACGCGACGCATTCATTACGATTGGCTTGAAGCCGGAGAGCATACCCAGCGGACGATTGCGCAATTGTCGCAACAACTGCGGCGTTTTCTGGATGACCAGGCCTGGTTGGAAAATAGACGGATTATGGATATATTGCAGGGCATTGAGGCGAAAGCCCTGGATATGAGAGAACGCTTAAAAGAAGCCTCATTTTCCAATGAATTTATGGCTATCGACGAGAACTCCGCCAATATTGAGCTGCCTTTTGAAAGACCGCTGTATTCTCCACCGATTAAGCCCCAGATTCCTGACGTTGCGATTGAAATGGGCGATGAACATGTAGATTCAAGTGTCTTGTATACGCAAACCGTGATCGATAAGGAGCTATTAGCGCGTCATATTCGTCAGTCTTTGCAAGAGCAACCCCAGGTATCATTGAGTGAACTGTGTAAAACTCGTCCTTTGGAGTATGGATTGGCGGAACTGGTTGGTTATCTTGAATTGGCTGCTGATGGAAAAACAGATAAGCGTTATACAACTGTCGTGGATGAATCTGTGGAAGAGGTTATTCATTGGCAGACTGAAGAAAATCCTTCAGATTCTGTAGCGAAGCAGGCAAAATTACCGCGTATCATTTATATACGACAGGCTGCCTTGTGAGTGATATTAATTCTCCTGCGCCGTTAGAGGAAACAATAGCTTCTCCGGATCTCTCCTCACTGGTGATCACCTTACTGAAAGGGGTTATTTATGAGGATAATAACTCAACAAAGTGGAGTAGTTTACTTAGTCTGCAATCACGGGTCCGTGATTATGTGTCGGTAATTGGACTGGAACTCATGCTGGATGAGGCGGAAGGCTACGCATTTCTGCGTTCAAAATCATTGCCGGAAACGTCCGTTGATGATGATTTAAAGTCTCGCTCAAACAAGCCACTGCCACGTTTAATTACCCGTCGACAATTGTCTTTTCCTGTCAGTCTGCTGTTGGCCTTGCTGCGAAAAAAATTGGCGGAATTCGATGCTCAAGGAGGCGATACACGGCTGGTGCTGTCACGAGATGAAATCGTTGAACTTATTCGTGTGTTTTTACCGAGTGGGAGTAATGAAGTAAAAATATCGGATCAGGTTGATAGTCATATCAACAAAGTCGTTGAACTCGGCTTTTTGCGTCGTTTAAAACCGGAGAGTCACCTGCAGGCAAAAAGTTTTGAAGTGCGGCGCATACTCAAATCCTTTGTGGACGCCCAGTGGCTGGCAGATTTTGATAGCAAACTGGCACTCTATAAAATACATTCAGACGGGTCGCAAGAGCAACAAACGCGTGTGGAAAATGACAGAGACGAATAATACTGTTTCGATTTTTGACCCGAATAGTGAGGATGCATTGTCGGGATTTCGCCTGCAAAGCCTGGAGGTGTTTAACTGGGGAACCTTTGACCAGCGAGTGTGGTCGTTGACGATGGAGGGTAAAAACGGTCTGCTTACCGGTGATATTGGCTCCGGTAAGTCAACACTGGTTGATGCCGTGACAACTTTATTAGTGCCTGCACAGCGCATAGCCTATAACAAAGCCGCCGGTGCGGATCTTAAAGAACGCTCTTTACGCTCATATGTGTTGGGTTACTATAAATCCGAACGTCATGAAAGTAGTGGCAAAGCCAAGCCTGTTGCGCTTCGTGATCATAATAATTATTCGGTGGTTTTGGGTGTATTTCATAATCAGGGATACCGGCAAACTGTTACATTGGCGCAAGTTTTCTGGATGAAAGAACAGGGGCAACCGGAGCGTTTTTATGTCGGTGCTGAACGCGCTTTATCCATAAGTGGGGACTTTGCGCAGTTTGGTTCTGAGATCAGTGCGCTTAGAAAACGCCTGCGCAAAGAAGGCGCGGAAATCATGGACGGATTTCCCAAATACGGTGCCTGGTTTCGGCGTCGGTTTGGCATCGAAAATAAACAGGCGCTTGATTTATTTCATCAAACGGTATCGATGAAGTCCGTGGGCAATCTCACCGAGTTTGTTCGTAGTCATATGCTGGAACCTTTCAATGTTGTACCGCGAATCAGTGCACTGATCGATCATTTTGACGATTTGAGCAGAGCCCATGAGGCGGTATTGAAGGCAAAAAAGCAGATTTCTTTATTATTGCCGCTGGTGGCTGGCTGCGAAATGCATCAGCGGCAGACAGAATTATCGGTAGAATTAAAGCAATGTCGCGATGCTTTGAAAACTTATTTTTCAAGCAAAAAACTGGTGCTGTTGAATAAACGTATTGAGTCATTGAGCAGAGATCTTGAACGATATAACGCAAAAGTTATTCGTCTTCAAGACACGGTGCAGGCGCAACGAATTGAGGAATCTGAGCTCAAGCGCCAGATCGGTGAAAATGGCGGCGATAGAATTGAGAGATTAACCCAGGAAATTCAGCAAAAAGATCAGGAACGTCAACGACGCTTACAAAAATATGAGCGTTATTCCGAGCTTATCAATCAGCTTGATCTACCGGTGGCTCAGTCGGAGGATGAGTATCTGCAACAAAGGGTGGATCTGCAGGGTCGACGCGAGCAATTGGAAGGCGAGGAAGCGAAAATACAAAATAATAGAAACGATGCTGTATTCGAGTTTCGTTCAAAAAAAGAAAAGCATGATCAGATTCAACTGGAAATTAAGAGTCTGAAATCCAGACACAGCAATATCGACGACGCGCAAATAAAAATTCGACTGGCACTTTGCAGTGCGTTGAATCTATCTGAAGAGGATTTACCTTTTGCCGGAGAACTGATTCGCGTCAGAGAAGATGAAAAACAATGGCAAGGTGCCATTGAACGTTTGCTGCGCAGTTTCGGTATGTCGCTGTTGGTGCCTGATCATCACTACAATAAAATTGCCGCCTGGGTGGATGATACGCACCTTCGAGGCCGACTGGTTTATTACCGTGTTCGCGATGGACGACAAAATCAGGCGAATAATCTTCGCTTGAATCTTCATCCGGATTCGCTGGTTTATAAGCTATCGGTTAAGCCTGATTCTGCAATGTACGAATGGGTGGAGAATGAAATTACCATCCGATTTAACGTGGCTTGCTGTGCGACTCAGGAGCAGTTCAGACGCGAAAAACGTGCGATTTCGCAAAATGGACAAATTAAAACACCGGGTGAACGACACGAAAAGGATGATCGTCACGCGTTGAATGATCAAAGCCGCTATGTATTGGGTTGGACGAATAAGGATAAAATCGCTGCTTTAGAATCTCAGGCAGCCGGTTTGCAGTTGGATTTGGCGGAGACAGGTGCGCGGATTAGCGAATTTGAGCAATCGTTGAAGCAATTGAAAGTAACGCTTGAGACTCTGACGAAACTTGAAGTGTATGATGAGTTCAGAGATTTGGACTGGCGTCCTTTAGCCATCACAATCGAACAACTCAAAGAAGAAAAAGATCGATTGGAATCCGCTTCTGACATCCTTCGGGAGCTTACGGAAAGACTGCAACAGCTGGAAACACGAAGGTCAGTGAACGAGACCAGTCTGGACTCAGTAAAAGATATTCGATCAAGAACAGAACAAAAGAAGCAGGATGCCGAAATACTCCATCAGAAAACCAATGAGTTCATTCTGAAACCTGAAAATCAGGTCTTAACCCCCCATTTTGAAATGTTGGACAGTTTCTGTCAGCAGGCGTTGGGAGAGTACAAACTGAGCGTTGAATCGTGTGATCAGCGAGAGCAGGATCTGAGAAAGTGGCTCCAGGAAAAAATAGATTCGCAGGACAGAAAGCTGGCACGCCTGCATGAAAAAATCATCAGGCAAATGACCGACTATAACCAGGAATTCAAGCTTGAAACCCAGGAGGTTGATGTCAGCATAGATGCAGCCAGTGAATATAAACAAATGTTAAGTGAACTTGAAGCGGATGATTTGCCACGATTTGAAGCCCGGTTTAAAGATTTGCTGAATGAAAACACCATACGCGAAGTGGCTAATTTTCAATCGCAACTGAATCGGGAGCGTGAAACCATTAAAGAACGCATTGCTCAGATCAATGAGTCACTGACACAGATTGACTATAACCCTGGCCGTTTTATTGTGCTCGAAGCGCAAAGCACTCAGGATAGTGATATCCGCGACTTTCAAACTGATTTGCGTACTTGTACAGAAGGAAGTTTAACGGGATCGGAAGATGAGCAATACTCAGAAACCAAGTTTTTACAGGTTAAACAAATCATCGAGCGCTTCCGCGGTCGCGAAGGTTTGTCCGATCTCGATAAACGATGGACCACAAAAGTGAGTGATGTCAGAAACTGGTTTACTTTTGCTGCATCCGAACGCTGGCGTGAGGACAACAGCGAATATGAACATTATTCTGATTCCAGCGGTAAATCCGGCGGTCAAAAAGAGAAATTGGCCTATACCATCCTTGCTGCAAGTCTGGCTTATCAGTTTGGCCTCGAATGGGGGGCGGTCAGGTCGCGTTCGTTTCGATTTGTCGTTATCGACGAAGCATTCGGCAAAGGCTCCGACGAATCTGCTCAATATGGGTTAAAATTGTTTGAACGACTCAATTTACAGTTATTGATTGTTACGCCACTACAGAAAATTCATATCATTGAACCGTTTGTTTCCAATGTCGGTTTTGTACAGAACGACGATGGTCGCACTTCCAAGGTTCGTAATTTAACCATTGAAGCTTATCGCAAAGAAAAAAGCCTGGTTGATTCAAACTCTGCATCAGAGTTGGCACAAAGGCTCAGTGAGAATAACAATCGTAGTGAGGGTCCGATTGTCTAAGGAGCGAGGTTTTAATAATATGCGAAAGATTGACGCAGGATTATTGTTTGTCTTCAAGGCGTAGCAACAGGCGCATAGCAGGGCTACGCAACTGTTGCTACAACGCAGAAGACGGACAA
>Ga0114932_10000668_pt1 | contig 40849 bp, 57 predicted proteins | sample 2SBtaG_2_FD_87286 | JGI IMG/M metagenome (GOLD analysis project Ga0114932, IMG submission 87286) | Deep subsurface microbial communities from Kolumbo volcano to uncover new lineages of life (NeLLi) - 2SBTROV12_ACTIVE470 metaG | ecosystem: Environmental > Aquatic > Marine > Volcanic ...
AAAATAAAATGAGTAGAGTAATTGAAAAATTAAAAAATTTAGAGAAAAAAGGTTTGGTTAAAATAAACTACAAGCTAGGCTCTTTTGAAATACTAACAAAAGACAAACAAAAAATAAAAGACATCACTATAAGTATAGCAACGTCAGACCCTAAAACTTGTTTGCAGATGTTTAAACAAATGTATGGTAAAGATTAATATTTTAGAGGGACATTATTATTGGTGTCTAAAAAATGGTAGAGATACAAGTTGGTACAAACCAGAAGAAAAAAATAAAAAACCACAAATATTAAAAAAACCTGGGGTCAGCTCAAAAAAATCTTCGTTTAAAAGCCCGTAGAGAGCTTTATTTGACCTTGCCCTTACCTACCATACCCCCAAATTTAAAAATTAAATATTTTTTGGAATAGCCTGTAAATTAAAATGTATGAACCTAAAAGGCTCAACCCCATTATCAACAATAAATTGATGAGGTAAAAAAGAATTGAAAAACATCATAGTCCCAGGCACAGGCTTGAGTAAAACTTTTTCGGTCGCAAGCGTGACTATATTTTTATCTTTTTCAGGTAGCTGCGTCATCATTTTACCCGCTCTTGGATCATGAAACATAGGAGCAGATGTTTTATCTGAACATTTTAGAAAGTAAAAACCAGATATATGATTGTTCCAATGTATGTGAGTGTCATGGTGTCCACCACCTTGGCTAGCAAACTCTTGACACCACATCTCCGTGTATTCTAAATTGTAATTAGTCATGTCATAGCCTTGAGAATCTAATATATTCTCAGAAGTTGATTTAATAAATCTTCTAAATTGATAAAGAGTTGCATCATTAATTAAATTTTCAGTATGATAGGACAAGCCAATATCTCCTATATCTTTTCCTGCTTTTGCTTCTCTTGATACTATCTGCGGTGCGGTTCTCTTTTTAGCCTCAACAATAAACGGATCACAAATTTTATTAACTAGATCTAAATATTGTGGGGCTTCTGTTCTATAAACAGCTGATTGAAATATAGGTGACGTTGTTAATTCCATTATAATATTTCTCCCTTTGTGTTAACTATTTTACCCATAGGAGCAAACTCTTGGTCTAAAACCTCTATCACTATCCTATGTGTTTCTCTACTTCCTATAACTTGATTTTCTAATAGCTTCATAGATTTAACATCGTAATATCTTTCGCCTGCTTTGACTTGAAACCTAGCATCTTGTGTTATAGGTGACTTTAGCATCTTCTCCAAAGCCATTTGTACTACTTTCGCCTTTATCATATACTTAAATTGACTTGTATCTTTAATGACTATAAAAGTCAATCATGGGTAAAAAACCAACACTTACGGAAAAACAAAGAAAATTTGCCTATGAATTAGTAACTAATGAGGGCAGAATAACGGCAACTGAGGCAGCAAAACGAGCAGGCTATGGTTCACCTAGAGAAAGAGCTTATGAGTTACAAAACCCTAGAAAACACCCACTTGTTGTAAAATATATTGGAGAAATTAGAGACGAGTTACAGAAAAAATATGACATTACATTCCAAAGACACATATCTGAACTTGCAAAGATAAGAGATCAAGCAAGAGAAAAAGGCGCCTGGTCAGCTGCGGTTAACGCTGAAGTAGCAAGAGGCAAGGCTGGTGGACTTTATGTAGAGCAAAAAATTATTAGAACAGGTAAACTAGAGGACTTGTCCTCTGAAGAGTTAGAGGCACGTATGAAAGAAATTTTAGATGAATATTCACCTATACTTGATGGTGTTGAGGTTACTGACTTAACCAATGAAGTGAAACAAAAGCAACAAAAGTTACGGCTGCAACCAAACCAAAGTAAGCCAGAACCCCAAACCAAAACTTCTGATTACTCGTCAGACTCACCTTCGTCTTCATTATCTGAATCATCTTCTTCAGAAACATCTTCAGAGTCGTCATCATAATCATCATCCTCTGATACTCCGACAGTTAAATCTTCAACTGTCTCTCCATTATCATCCTGTATTACTAGTTTACCATCTTCAATCATATCTAAGATAGCATCTTTGACCATGTCCTTAATAGATTTAGCCATAGTTTTCTCCCTGTTAGTTAGTTAATTTTCTCCATGTGTCTTACATTAGAGATAGGAAAACAATTTCTGTCTCCAAAAGTTATTTCCCCGTCTGGGTCTCTATCATAACTGGAAAATATTTTAATACTTTTTTTATCTTTTTTAAAAACCCACGCTTCAGAGTACGGTTCACTGTATGTCATCTTATCAAATTCTGTTGCACTAGCCCAACCGGTATCACCACACGGATCTGTCCACCATATTTTGTATTTATCATATGGAAACTTATCCGGTCCTACAGGTGCAAGTTGTTTCTTTTTTCTTTTGAATTTTATTTTTCCCATAGAACTTTTTTATACCAAATCATGTTTTTTTAAAACTCCAATTCATGCGCGCGCGTTGGGTATTTGTATTGATAATGATTATTACATTTTGTGTGTTTTGTGTGTTCTCTGTGTGAAGCAAAAAACACAAAATTTGCTCAAATAAGCATTGATTTTACTATGTTTTCTAACTTTGTGTGCTTTGTGTGATGATTTTCTATCTTTTTTTTTAAAAAAAAAATAATTTACCAAAAAAAACTACTATAGAACACACAAGGCTTAAAAAACCCTTTATTTATGGGATTTGCCACTTTTATGCCTTATTTTTTTCACAATCACGCCACAAATGATATTACGAGGGCTGCGCTTTCAGTTCAACAGTAGCTATCGTATCATTATGCTGACTACCATGAGCTACAATAACAACCTTAATTATCTTAAATCCGTATTTTTTTCCTATTCCATTGCTATTCCAGCCAAAAGAAATTACCTTTCCACCAGGTTTTATAATCCTTGATATTTCTTTTCTACAATTGGACCAATAACCATTATTCATTGGATGATTAAAAGATAAACCATTGCTAGAATACATTTCTTTTAATTGTCTTTGCGAGTAGGGCGGATCAAAAACTAAATTAGTTGTAGATAAATCATCAATTGTTTTAAGATACTCAATAGCATCTTGTTTATATGGGTGTGGAAAAGGGTCTATGTAGTCATTATCTAATTCATCTTTCAATAACTTTTTAAAAGGTTTAATTGAAAATGTTTTATGACTAGGCATACACCAATATCTTTCTATCTTAATATCCGTGTTACGAGGGCTGCGCTTCGTTGGCCCTGTTCCGTTCTTCATAATACTCGTCCACTCTCTTCAAAAACTTATGTTGATTATTAATAAACTCTTGTCCATCTATGGTAAACCTTTGAAAATAGTTATCTCTGCTGCACATCAAGATCACCCCTTGAGTAATCTTTGTTCCATAAACATAGTTATGAGCCATGGCATATGCTCCTAATTGTAGGAAATAGTCTTCAATCCACTCTCTTTTCTTAGGTTTGTTGGTTTGCTTGAAGTCCACTATCGATTGATGCCCTTCATAGACCCCTACAACGTCTGTAGCGCCCGCATACAGACCTGGATAGTGTACCGTGACCTCTGACCCCCAAATCTCGCTCAGAGAGCCTGTGAGGCCGTTTTTAATGATCTGTTCGGCCATTGTATGGGCGTTCTTACCTACATCCGTCAAATCTAGATGATTTTGACCCAACAAATACCCCTCTAGGATATTGTGCATTGCAGTGCCTCGGGTTGCCGCTTGATCCTTGGTTCGTGTTGCTTGTTCCTCGCCGACTCTTGCCTTCCAATCCTCTAAAGCTTTACGTTTCTCTGGCGGTTGCGTTGCAGCCAAGATTGTTGTTACACTCGGCAACTTCTCCTGTCCAACATCATAGTGTCGAGAGCCCTGGATCAAGGACCTTGAACTTGCCGGATAATCGAACTGTTTATTCCATTTCATTTAATCTCTCCGCTTCGATAATTGCTTTGCCGATTTCTTCCGCGATTTGCGGGACGATAGAATTTCCCAATCCTTTAAGTCGGTGTACCCTTCCGGATACCCCATGAGCCACTCGACCCACGTTGGGTTCAAACTGCCACGATCCCCACGATATGCCACCTGATCGTTGATGCTGATCGGCATACCCTTCTCTAGTTTCATCTTCATTCGTTTCTCGGAGCTCGGTCCCCTGTCGCAGTGCGCGTCGGGAGTTCGCCACAATCCAGAGTCTTTCGCGTCTGTGCGGGGCACCGACGCCTGCAGCTGGAATATTGAACGCCCTGACTTCGTAACCTTCTCCTTCCAAGTCAGTGCACACAGTCTCGAAGACCACGCCGTCTTGGATGTTAGTAAGGCCTTTGACATTCTCTCCAATAACCCACCTCGGGGTAAGCTCTTTGATAATTCGAAACATTTCAGGCCAGAGATGTCTGTCGTCACTTGTTCCTTTTTGTTTGCCTGCGACCGAGAACGGTTGGCAGGGGAAACCTCCTGTGATGATATCGGGAAGTTGAACTCCGTCTGCTTTGAGTCTTTGTTTTGTGATTTCTCTGACATCTTCGTATACCTTTTTACCTTTCCAATGTTTGTTAATTATTAATTTACTATATTTATCGTTGTCGCAAAACGCTACCGTTTGAAAGCAACCTGTTCGTTCTAACCCTAAACTAAATCCGCCCAGACCACTAAATAAATCTAATAATTTAAATGTCACAATCTATTTTTTCCCTTTATAAACTTTCTCTAACCATTCGTCATAATTATCCCACTCGATAGGTCGCTTAACATCATCTGGTTTATACATCGTATAACAAAGCGTCAACTCTTCTCCAGGCAAGATGTTAGTAATCGTAACTAGATTCCAACGATTATCTTTTTGCACTCGCATACAGTTCGGTTCATCGCTATGATTAATAAATCCACCAAGAGGAGTTCTTACCAACAACGGTGGACAGCTCATGGTTTCGATATGACAAAGTCCAAGATCCGTGCTCCGGTGTATAAACCTATCGGTAAATAAACCTTGTCCCTCGATCTTACTTTCTTCGATGAACAGTCCCTCGGGTAAAGGTCTGTAATGGTTCTCTTCGTCCATAAAGTAATTTTATCCTCTCATTCTCAATGTGGTATCCTTGAAACTCTTTGTCCTTCGTTTCTTTGATCCTCAGCATATTTTTTTTGTATTTCATTTTTTTCTTTCTCCATTTGTTTTTGTCTTTTTTTGTACCGCTTTTTTGTTCCTTTTCTTTGGGACATCTATTTTACCTTCTTCGTGGTAGATGATTTTGACATCTCCTTTTTTAGTTCGTGGGTAACGACCGATTTTACTACCGTCACTCCGTCTGCTCCTTGCTTTAACATCATAGCACTCGATGTTAAGGTTCCTAGGATCCACGGTAATGAGATCGATAGGACCATTCCTTTGACATGCTTTGAAAACATAGTAGCCCTCCTTTTGAAAGTGGCAGATGGCTAGGTTTTCACCCAGACATCCCTTTAGTTTTTTTGTCATACATTGCCTTAAATCTAATACCACTTGTTACGTTACCAGATACAGATATACGTTCGCAATTAGATTTAAACGGATAAACCCAATGCTGTAACCAAGCGGGAAAAATATACATGTCACCCGTTTGAGGTAAAAATGTCTGATAGGTGATGACGTCTCTAGGTCCATCACCATAGGTGAATGTAATCCCACCTGGTCCAGCACTTGTTCCTTTGTATTGCTTATTCTCTGTTATAAGCTCATCAGGAATCTGTAAATAAATTACCCACGACAAAGCTCCTCCATGAGAATGTGGTGGATTAAAATCACCAGGTCCTTGAAAGTTTGCCCATAGTGATTCTAAATTATAAATCTCTCCGCCGCCTTTGATAATATTCTTGTCACCTGTCCAGTCTTGTAGTGCGTGGTCGTACATCTTAAACATGTCACCAAAAAATTTATCGAAGAGGCTAGAGTTTCTAAACTCAACTTGCTTTTTTAATATACCCGCCAGCTGAGACTCGAAATCTTTTTTACTTGCTTTGGCTTCAGATAAGAATAGTTTTCTCCACTCTTCATCAATACTTGTCTTAACAAGACAAGGGCCCCAGCGTAAAACTTCGTAATTAATGGCTGACATTATTTACATTTTCTTAAAAGTTTTTGATCAATAACTTCTTGATCAGCCACCCAAACATAGCTCCAACTATGTGTGCCTGTTGATTTGTCAAAACAACGTTTGCCAAATACAATTTGTTTGTTAGCACATCCTGCTAAAAATAAAAGAGCAGTTATGGTTATGATTATCTTTTTCATCTTTCCTCCTTTTTATAAAATTTTAGTATATTCTTTTCGTTAATTTCAATCTCACCTTGGTTGTCACAAGTCTTACAATCTTTTTGTTCATCTAGTTTTTTACTTGTTCCAACGTATCCATTACCATTGCAATCAGGACAAATCATTTTTAGCATTATTTCTTTTTTGTATAGCAAGATTTGCTATTTTTTCTCTACCTTCTTTTGTAGACTCTAAAGATAACTTATTTGCAGTGTTAATATTTTCTATTTTTTCTAAACTAGCTAACATAGCAATTATAGTTGCTGATTCCATGTAAGGCCTTTGTGCAAAATAATTTATTAATTTTTTTCTTTGTTCTTCTGTTAACTTATACATGCTTTCTCCTCTTCTATTATTTTATTTATTTTTTTAACCATTTTCTTTTTGACAAAATGAGCCTCGTATCCTGCCATTTCACATACACGATAAAACTCTACATTAGGAAATAAAAACCAATGCCTAGCTAAATTTCTGTCCGAACGAGTAATCCAACCCGATGAATTATATGTTTTTAATGCATCTTTTGCCGCTTCTAATAAAACAGCTTTCCATAAAAGTCTTTCTGGACTTTTATCAACTTCCTTAAACTCAACGGTGCTTATACTACCTCGTAATTTTGCCATTTAATTTTTTAACTCTCTCTTTAACTAAAATATTAATAACTTGTGTTCTGCTAATCGTGGCATTTGGCACCATCAAATCTCTAAGTTTACTAATATTATTGTATGTTTCTTTCGGTAAAGACACATTTTTATACTTTGTAATGTCTGTCATATGTTATATACTCTTCTTTCATGTTAATTTTTACAAAAAATATATTAAATTATAGGATTGTCAAGTGAAAACTTTTTTTCTTTTTGCAGTAATCTGCTTTGCAGACCCATCAGCCCCCAGAGGTATAAGTTGTGTTGATTTTTTTGAACCTGATAATATCAGCTACAAATCAAAAAGTAAGTGTTATGCTGCTGCAGAGAGAACAGGAGATACTTTGTATAATTTATATGAAGAAAAACATGGTAGAATTCTAGAGTTAATTGTATGGTGTGTAACGCCTAGAGGTGACCCTATATAGGTTTACCCTGACCCACACTTCTTTTCTTGGTCCTTGCTCTTTTATTAGGGCTCTTTGAATGACGTCCCGGTCTTTTGCGTCTTCGTTTTTTAACGTAGTTATTAACACCAAAAAGTGGCTTTCTTTTAGCCATTATTTTGCCTCATTTGTTTTAAAATTTCTTTGGCATCATCAGTCATCTCTATGTATCGTATGGATCCGTTAATGTATTGTTGTATTTCACTCTCACACTGAGAACATTTATAAAAATCAGATACAATAGAAAACAGTAACGCTGTTTCTTTACATTCAGGACAACGGCCTATAACAGTTTTAATTTGTGGTATCTTTAGATCCTTGTTCATTGTTTTCGTTAGTTGCATCCTCTAGTTTTATTAAAGTTCTTTTAATAATAGAATCTTTTTCTTTTATTGTTTTTTGTAATTGTTCTATTTCTGTTTGTAAACTTCTTATTTGTTCACGATATTCTGATGTTACATTTACAACTTTTGATAATTTTGGCATGACTTACAGATATTATTCCTTAATAATCTTTGTAATATATTTTCTGCCTTTATAAATTTCTGTTTGTGCTTCTACTTGTTTACAGCTGAATCTAACCTGGGTAGGATCTATTTCGCGCTCAGCTAGGCGCTTAGATTTTAAACATTTAATCATGTTTTCTTTGGGCGTGTGTTCGATGAGTTTACCATCGTGATACATCATTAATGCTGCAATAAGTTCTATCATAATTATTTACCATTTTTATAATGCATTTCACGGTTGCTGTCTTTTAATTTTTCAATATCTTTTTGCACTTTATCCATGTCTTTTTGCAATCTAGATATATTAACGTTATTATGCATACCTGTTTCAAGGGCTTTGTTAATCTTTTCTATATCTTTTAATATTGATTCGATAAGTAGAAATTGTTCCTGGTCCGCGGGCAGTGATCCCATCTGACCACGTGGCCATTTTATTCTAAACTCTGTATTTAGTTCTAGGTCTTTCTCCATAAGATCTAGTCTGGTGCTGTGTTGATTAATTTTTTCCTGAATGCCAAAGTAGCTCATGGTTCCAACGGCTACGATTGCGACTAGACTTAAAACCGTTTTAAATGGCATTTGAATCTTAGACTCTTCACTAATCTTCATTATCTCTTTTTTTGCCATAAAACTTATCTCTTCTTTTATCAGCCTCTATTTTTGCAATCCATTTTTTTGTTTCTGGATCTTCTGGATCTTTTGTAACAAAAGATTTTTGCATATAATCTAAAAAAATTATTATTGTTGCAATAAATAATAATGCATCAACCATTATTTTAATAATGGGTTGTCGTTTTGAATTTTAAACTCTTTTATAGTTAATTCTAAGACTTGTATTGTTTTCTCTAGCACAGCGATTTTTGTTTTATTATCAGCAATTTGTTTTGTAAGTGGGCTAGGATCAAAAGGCTCAGCAATATTAGCTAGTTTCTCTTCAATCTGACCATACTTTACAAAACCTGCACCAATCGCACCAATAAGTCCAATCAATGTTACAATGTTAGCTAGGTTCTTTTTTATATTATCCATTTTTCAACATCCTTATTTCGTTTAAAAGTTTTTGTTTTTGTTTTTTTATACTTATAATCTTATTTTGATATTTTACAACAGGGTCGTTTTGTATGTAACTTGTCAAGGTTTTATTGTAGATTAATCTATTATCTAGAATATCTGCTTGTTTTTCATAGATTTTTTTATCTTTGTAAAAAGGCTTCTGATATAAATTTAACTTAGCATTGTCCATCATAGCTTGTAATTTTATTACATTTTTTACTTGCAAATTTTTATCTATGTCTTTAATCTGTTCATCCACTTTATCCATTATGACTGCAAGATTGGCTTTGATAGTTTTTTTCTGTTGTATCGCTTTTTGTTCCTTAGTTTTTGTAGCTTGAACAGTGGACTTCTTAGGAGTTTGGCGAACGGATTTGGTTTTTTGTTTTTCTTTTTTTTCAACTTTAGTTACCTCCTCTTTTTTTTCTTTTTTTTCTGGTGTTGTGTTTGTTGGTTCTGCTTCTAGTTCTACAGTTTCCTCTGTGTTACTAGGTTCTTCTTTTTCTTCTGGTTGCATCGTAGGTAGCATTGTCATTTGTGGTTCTTTTTCTTCTTGCATATTTTCTGGTGATGGCATCAGTGTTGGCTCTGGCATCACTTCAGATTCTTTTTCTTCTGATGGTAACATTGTAAACATTTCTGCAAATGTTTCTAACTCCACAGGTTTTTCTTTTTCTTTGGGTGCCACTATCATTGGTTGCATAGTTATAATTGGAAGTTCTTCTTTTGGTTCTGGTAATAACATGGGCAGGGCTTCAAATACTTCTAACGTTACAGGTTCTTCGGGTTCTGTCATTCTTAACGGTTCAAATTGTATTTCTTCGTTTAGTTCTAACTTTTGAAATAGTTCTCTAACCTCAGTAAATTCTGTAGATAAAGTTTCACTAACACCAATTAAATTATTTTCTATTGCTGGAGGTAAAACAACATCATCATAAGTCATGCTAACGGATATATTATCTACATTAGGTCCGCCTAAATTAGAAGGTGCGTTAGCATCAGATCCACCTATATTAATATTACCTAGATTTGACCCAACACCTGTATAGATAAGTTGATCAGTAAAATTTTCTCCATTGATATCTGTAACGTTAGTTCTACTTTGTGTGACTGTTGCTAGAATATTACCAGCATCATCTTTAATAGTTAGTGTATTTGTAAACGTATCTGCAGGTCCTGATCCACCCCAACATCCTGCAACACCACATTCACCATTTTGCACTTCTATTTTAGAGTTAAGTGTTATGCCATTGTTTAACATGGGTTGTGTAATATTCTCTGATGTTAAACCAAAGTCTTGATTTATAGATCCGTTGTTACCAAACTCTAAATCATATTGACTAGATAGGTTATCCGGTCCTGTGCAACAGTCATTTAATACTTGAACATCACCTTGTGTGGTCCAACCATTAGCATTACCTGTTTCAAAGTTTCCGTTGGTGATTAAATTACCTGTGGTTCTCTCTTCAGCGTTACTGAGACTTAGACTTAATAGGAGGCAAAGGCTTGATAACAATAGTTTTTTCATCGATCTTTTCCATTATTTTTAAATTTTTTGTATACTGTCTGTAATCAGGTCTTAGCTTATCGTATTTTTTCCAAAGAGTATTAGCTTGTTTTCCAATCTTACCCTCAAATGGACAAGGTGTTCCCGCTTGTACCATTGCTTCAAACACACGTGGGTCTTGACAAAGAAGAGATATTGCAGCTACTTTCATACCCATTGAATCTAATTGTCTTGATAGTTTTATTCTTTCACAGTTTTCATCTCTAAATGTTTTACCACCAGAGACACCCAAACCAAAAGTTTGAACTCCTGCACTTGCTCCAACACTACATACATCAACGCCAGATGAGTTTACACCAGGAGCAAAAGCACTTGGTGGTGCTGATCTTATGTTAGAAGTTGAATTGTTTGTTGTAGTTGAACTTGAACTTGATCCTGATTGATAAGTTGTAGAAGATGTGTATCCACCTTCAATGGCTGTGTTAGATCCGGATGTATTATTTTGTGTTGATCCAGCATTAGCATCACTTGTTAAAGCAAGTGATATAACTATTGCTAATAAAAACTGCCTAATCTTTTTCATCTTTTTTATCTACCTCATAAAACATTCTGTCAGAGTCCTCAGTAATCAGCCCTTTGTTCTCAACATTCCAATAGGTTGTTTGTACCTTGTAGTCTGGCCAGTTGTTCTTTACTGTGAAGCTTGGAACACTCCAGATTAATCTATTGTTTGGTTGAGCGGCAAAGTTGCCGTTGTCTAAAGCAAGAACATGAGCACACTTATGTTCTTGAGGTATTTCTGAGTGCTCTACATCTAGTATATTACTATCTGGAGCGGCCCAGTCAATGGTAAATAAGTATTCACCATGATAAAATTTTTTGTCTATGCCTCTAAATTTACCTTTTTCGCCTACTAAAAAATCAAAGCAATGCACACTAGGATGATAACTAAAACAGTTCCACAGTTCCAACTCGTGTACTGACATATCCGGCACTTTGGCTCGGTCATGCGATTTTTGGAAAAACGCTGAGATAGGCAGTCTCCAATAACACGCACCGTTCTCCAGCATACAGTGGAATAGTATGGCACGTCCTGCAATACTTGTGATACCGAAGACCACAACGTCTTCAGCCTCTCCGTGATGTTCTTGTAAATCATATAAATATTCTCTCCTTATCTGACAATAGATTGGTGGTATATTTGCATTTAAATAAGCCATAGTTAATCATAAATATCGCCCCAAGTTTCGCCTGATTCATAGTCAACTTTGTTTGGGACTTCCAAGTTAACGGCATTTTCCATAATCTCAATAATTTTTTTAGCATGATTCTCAGACTCAACTGATAAATCTAATTCATCATGAATTTGTATATGTGCTATAATACCTTCTTTGTAAAGTTCTAACATTGACTTTTTTGTCATGTCTGCTGCAGAGCCTTGTATTAATTTATTTAGTGCTTTGTATGTGTAAGCTCTCTTAATTCCTGGTCCGTGTTCCTTGAGTGCCTCTTCATGAGGCATGGCTTTATGCATACCAAACTGATTTGGCTCCCATAGATGAAACCTGCATAGTCGTCCTAGTAAAGTTCTTATCTGTCCACGGTCTTGTGCACGATTAGATGCTGCACTCATTAACTGTTTTACAAAAGGAACTTTTTTATGATATTGATTAAATAATTCTTCTGCCTTTTCTTTCGTAACACCTAATTCTGCTTGTAATTTATTTTTACCCATACCATAGAATAAACCTAAATTAATTGTTTTAGCTTGTGATCTTGGTATCTGCGCCATGTCTGCAACGATCTGGTGAAAGTCTGTTGAGATATCACTATTATATGCTTCAATAACTTCGTAAACAGATGGAAACTTATATAAAGATGCATAGTGCACAACTAGTCTTGGTTCTTGTTGTGAGTAATCAAAACATCCCCAGGTATGTCCCTCCTCTGGTAAAAATAAAGATCTAATTAGTGGTCCTAGGTCCTTGTTCCTTGCTGGTAGTTGCTGTAAGTTTGGATTATTGTAACTAAATCTACCTGTTACAGTTCCGCCTTGATCTGATCTTATTTGATTAATATCTGCATGTATTCTACCTTTGTGTTCATATCTAATTATTGTATCAATAAATGTTGTATGAGCCTTGTTTATCTCTCTAGCTTTTGCTATTCTTTGAACCATGGGATGCTTATGTTCTTGAAGAAAGTTTTTGGTAAAAGATGGTGACTCTGTTTTTTCAGTTCTGGAATAATCTAATCCAAGTTTGTCGAAAACTTTGGCGATGCTACGTGCGGCCCATATTTGAACATCTATTTGTGTTTCTTTTTCAACTTCTTGCAGTAATTGTGCTTCTTGTTTTGACAATTGTTTTTTCAGTGTATGAGCTCTTTCGACATCGACGCGAACCCCTTTAAATCTCATATCAACTAAACAAGGGAATAAATCAGTTTCTAAATTAAAAATAGATTCTATATCTTGATGAATAATTTCTCGTTTCATAACTTGCCAAAGTTCCAATGTTAACTCTGCATCTCTTTCTGCGTATGCTCCTACTTCCATGGCAGGTAGTTGCCATAGATCTTGTTTTGGATCTAAACCACGTGATTTAGCTGCTTCTATTAATGCATTTTCTGATTTACCATAACCAAGATAGTCCCAACCTAAACTATTTAAACTGTATTGAAAACGATTCTCATCTACAAGTGATGCAGCAATCATCGTGTCTACTATTAAACCATTAATTTTTATACCTAACTGACGTAACCAACACACATCATACATTGCATTGTGAAATATTTTGACAGAAGTTGTAGACATGATATCTTGAAACCATGATAAGACTTTTTTTCGATGCATATTTTGACCTGATGCGTGAGCAATCGGAAAATAAAATTTCCGACCAGGAACAGCAACAGCGATTCCAACAACGTCGCCATTTCCTATCACCGATCCTGAGCCTAATTTTTTTAAATCAGGATCACGAGTCTCTAAGTCAATCGCAATCTCGTCGTAAGATCTAAGATCTGGAAACTCTTCCGGCTCTACCCATTCGGTTTGTGCAACAAAAAGAGGAACTTTCATTTATAATCTCTAGCTATAATCATATCGATGTAATGTTTTGCTTTTTCTAAATCTTTCTTTTTACCTTTTCTAGAGTGTCTCAAAAGATATTTTATTACATTACCTGTTGGAAAATCTAATTTATTTTTTATAATAAATTCTGCAGGTTCTATCACATAATCTTTATAGTGATCCCCACCTTTGTCTTTTAACACTGCCTCAAAAAACAATGGGTTTGTCATAAATTATAACCGTACCTTTCTATTTTAGCTCTCATTAAGTAAAGATTTTTTCTTGCACGAGTAACACCTACATACCATACTCTATGTTCCTCATCTCTCTTATTTACACTATTCTCAACAGATTGTCTAATCTTCCTAGCGTTATCTAAAATTAAAACCACGTTATCAGACTCACCCCCTTTTGCTGCGTGTATGGTAGATAATCTTACTCTTGCGTCCTCGAATAATTTTTCTTTATTTGATAACATTAAACGTATATAATCTTTTTGATTTTTTGGTGCGAAAGTAAAGGATTCAAACCAGGTTAATTTTTTATCCATCTTGTCTGTGTATTCTTGTATGTCCTTCATTTCATTTTCCGTAATACTCTCTCCTTTTGTCCATCTAGTGTAGTTTACAATTGCTTTGTAAAGTTTTACTGTGTAACTCTTTCCCTTTTTAGTTTCATAATAAACTCCACATTCCTCTAATTGTTTCATGATATCTTTTAATTTAGATGCAGTTCTTGATAATATTAACCAATTACCTTTTGTTGTATCAACTTGATTAATATCAGATATGGTTGTTACATTACCCTCTTCATCTTTTGGACTATACCTTTTACCTACTCTAAGTCCTTGTATTCTATTAATTATTGTTTTTGATGTTTGTTGAACTTGTGATGGTATTCTGTGTGATTGTGTTAAAAATATTTCTCTACCAGATTCGTTAATAAATCTATTTACATCAGCTCCTGCCCACTGAAATATAGCTTGATCATCATCGCCTGCTAAATAAACATCTTGAGATTTTTCTACTAAGACATCATACATTTTCCATTGTAAAGGTGATAGGTCTTGTGCTTCATCTATAAACACGACTTCAAACTCAGGACAAACATTTTTTTCTATGAACATAGAAATCATGTCGTTAAAATCTATTAAATTATTTTTAACTTTATATTCTTTTAAATTTAAAGCTATGTGGGATAGTAGCTCCCACTTAACATCTTCGTTAATATATTCACTTGTGTACCACTCAGATCTTACAGATATATCTTTGTTTCTAGCTTTGTTAATAATTTGAAAGTATAAATTATCACATGTAAGATAGTGACTTTCTTGATCATTATACTTATCTTGAAAGTTGACTCTTATGTTTAACATTTTACCTAAGTCTTCGTAATGGTGAGGTTGCATAATATTTTCTTCTCTAAGTCCAAGTGAATGAAAAGCAAGTGAGTGTAAAGTTTGAAAATATTGTAATTCTTTTTTTGGTTTGTTCATTCTTTCTTTTGCTTCGTTAGCAGCTTTTCTTGTAAAAGCAAAATAACCAATCTTGTCTAGCGGTGTATCTATGTCTATGTAGTGTTTAACTATTTCTAAAAGTTTTGTGGTCTTCCCTGTCCCAGGTGGTCCATAGACTTTTGTTATCATAATATATCTTCTCTATCTTTCATAGAAATTACTTCGTCTTGATACTCCTCCTTTTTAAAATAAGATTTTAATATTTTAACACAAGTAACATCTGGATTAGATTTTTTATCACCAGATTTTTTTGGATATCTTTTTCTACAAACAAAATCCTCGTCTTGTATTTTGTACAATGTTTTCATTAACACACCCGTTCTGTCTTCTTTCATCTTCCATTCTTTATTTTTTAAAAAATTAAAAAATTTACCCCACACAAAATAAACATACTCATCATCCATTAATGTAGCTCCATTTTTAAATGATGTATGACTGTTAGCTAACACTTGAAACACATATTCATTTAAATACTCATGGAGTTTTTCTTCCTGACTAGTTCCCTCTGCTGGTTTAATTAAATCTACTCTACTAAATAATGCTGTTTGTATTTCAAAAAATTCAGAATTTTTTATTGTTGGTGGAACTATGTGTGCTTGTTCCATGAGCACACCTTTTAATTCTCTTTGATCTCTAAGTTTGTTGACGTGGTTTGCATGAATTTGAACTGTTTCACCTCCAGGTTTCTCTACTGTAAAATAGTATTCTGGGTTTGGTTTGTAATCTATCTGTGTAAGATTACTTAACATAGGCCAACTTTTCTTTTTATCTGATGTAATACCAAATTTTCTTTTAATACAAACAGATTTCATACAATAATTTACTATTGGATCCTCAGAGCAAGTATGACCTTTGGTATCTTTTTTCCACTGTTTAATTTTTAATTTTACTTTTTCATCATTCCAATTTGATGAATATACAAAATAGTTTCTAGCAGCTTCTAAAACTTTATCATCCCAATTGTCAGGATATTTTTTTTTCGCAAAAACCATATAATTATATAAAAAACGATCTCTACCATCAGTTAATTTATTTTTAGTTAATGCTTGCAAACAAGGCGGACCATCTATAAACTCTTCTGCCCCACCTGTTAGTTCATCTCTAACCAGCGAGTTTGCAAATTCTTCTAGCTCACTCGCTGTTTTTATGTTTGCATCTACAACTTGTAAAAATTGTTCTAAAGTAAACTCTGTTCCATCATGTGGATTAACTGCTACTCTTTCTTTTTTATTATAATATGGAAGATTTATAAAATTACCATTGATAGGTGTGTCATTTTCTGTTTTTCCTAATTCTGTTTGTTTTGGAAATATTTCTGTATTTGATTCTAGTTCTAAGACATACAAAAGTTTATCTAAAAAATTTCTTATAGCCGTAGCTTTTGTCTTTTCTTTTAAAAATATATAAAGGTGTAATCCACCACTTTTTGATTTTACTGGTATAACTGGTAATTTTTTATTAACAATAGTTTTTAAATATTTTCTTAAATCAAAATTTTTATAATCTGGATCAATATCTATTGCACCAAACTGTGCCATACCTTCATCATCACAAGGTTGCACACCAATAGATTTTTTGCCTTTTAAATGTTGAATATAATCAATGTTAGTAATGGGCTTTCCAGCCCAAGCATGTTTAACTCTTAACTTTCCTGTTGTAGTGTCTTTATAGCCGTTGGAAACATCAGCATAACCATAGTCTCTTTTTAATCCATTAAATATCTCTATAAATTTCTGTTCCATGCGATTTGAAAATGGGCAGTTTTAGCTGCCCATTTTTGTTTAAACTAAATAGGTGAATTAGTTTTATTAGAGTTATCGCCATGCTTAACTTGAATGTCTCCTTTTGAAACACTGTCAGAAAAAGCTTTAGCTTGTTGATACATAGAGGCATCTGCCACCTGTTCAACTTTACTAACTTCCCAACCAAACCATGTACCTTTATCATTAGATTGTTGCACGGTTTTTAAATTATAAATGTGGCTAAAAGATGCTGGAGTAAATAATCCATTCTTACCTTTTAGTTTTATACTCTGCATCATGCTGTTCCATTTTCTACTAATTTTTAATTGAGTAGATTTCATTGCAATTAATGCAGTTGACGGAGTTTCCCCCATGGTTATCACAAAGTGACTAGCTGTCTTTTCAATATAATTACCGTTTTGTAATCTATCTTTGTAGTCAGCTCCTCTTGTTGTTTGTGATAAAATATCACTAGTTGATGGATGAATTTGAATGGGAGCTCCCGGGCCATCGCCTCTGTCCTTCCATTCAATGTATTCCAATCTGTAATGACATGGAATAACATTTAATCCTTTTTCTCCATTAAACAACTCAGAAGTTACAGAGTTGTAAATCATGCCAGGTTCTGCACCTTCAACATATTTACCATCTCTTTTATTAACCTCTGGAGATAGTTGTCCTAGTATCTTTAGAAAAGGTAATGCTAAATCTTCTTGAGTTAGATTACCGATTCCTTTATTTGCATCAGCTTCAAAAACATTTGTTGCTAATGCATTTTCTTTTTTCGTTGTTACTTGTGCTTTGCTCATCGTTCTTATTTCCTTGTTATTTTGGTTCTGTTTCCTGAGAACACGTTAAATAGTTCAGAGGGCATATCTAGTCCATTTTCGATACGCTCTCTGACTAAAGCTTTAAGTGTCATAGGTTCAACCTTTAATTTTTGGACAGGTTGATATCCCCGACTCTGTGCAAGGTTAGCATAATTTGCTGCCTTGTTATCTTCGTTACGACCAAAGGAAACAGTTACCTCATTTTTAATAAGGTCACCTAGGTCGTTATCTCGAAGCCATTTAAATGCTTCTTCTTTCCTTGCGGTAGGGATAGAAGCACCGTAGACGGGTTTCACTTCAACAGCGGATCCGTCTGCTAATTTCATTGTTCTCACATTCATCTCTTGCATCATAGTTGGTATAACTTCACCTCCAACCATTTCTATTTTCTTTTTAAGTTCTTTAATGTGAGCCTCTGTATCTGCGAGTTCATCTTCTAGTTTTTGTAGTTTTACTACTTGTGAAGATAAATCACCAACGTCATCTATTTTAGATAATGAAGATGTTTGATCTTCCTCAAAGTTTATTTTACTCATCTATTTCTCCTTTCTCATATAGATTGATTTGAATGGGATAATATCTTCTTTCTTGTTTATCCCATTTTAGTAAATTATATTTACCGTTTGTTATGTCGGACACAACAGAACAAGCAACACCTATTATAGCAGGATCTCCTGTTAATAATAGATAATCTTCTGGTTTATAATCTCGTAACATTTTACGAAGTTTAAATACCAAAGGTCCAGGTGATAAAATAATTTGAGAAGTTTCTGGTAACAAAACTTTTAACCTCCCATATTCAGACGCACCTATAATATTTATTTTAGGGCGACCATCCCTTGTGCCAGGTATATCTTGTAGTATGTAAACAAAATTTTCCTTCATAACTTTCTTGACATTGAATTTAATCTATCCTATATAATATGTCAATAGAAAGAATAAATAAAATTTATGGATTATAAGTTTAAGACAAAGCCATTCGCACATCAATTAAAAGCTTTGGAGTTGTCATGGAAAAAACAAAATTTTGCCTATTTTATGGAGATGGGTACAGGAAAGTCTAAGGTATTAATAGATAATATATCCATGCTTTATGATAATGGTAAGATCAATGGTGTCTTAATTGTGGCACCCAAAGGTGTGTATAAAAACTGGTATGACATAGAGATACCCACACACATGGTTGATCACATAGAAAAAAATGTGGTGCTTTGGCAAGCCAATATTACACAAAAACAAAAATTAAAATTAAAAACTTTATTTAAAGCAGGTGAAGATTTAAACGTTTTAATTATGAATGTGGAGGCTTTTTCAACTAAAAAAGGAGTTGATTTTGCTGAAAGATTTTTAGCATGTCACAAAGCCATGATTGCTATTGATGAATCAACCACTATAAAAAATCCTGGTGCTAAAAGAACAAAAAATATTTTGTCTCTATCTAGGTATGGTAAGTATAAAAGAATATTAACAGGATCTCCGGTTACTAAATCACCATTAGATTTATATACACAGTGCGAGTTCCTTGATCCGTGGTTATTGGGTCATAGTTCTTACTACACGTTTAGGACTCGATATGCTCTAATGAAAACCGCTAACTTTGGTGGTCGTTCTGTGCAAATCGTAGTTGGTTATAGAAATCTAGGAGAACTGTCTGATAAACTAAAATCTTTTTCTTACAGAGTTTTAAAAGATGATTGTTTAGATTTACCAGAAAAAACATACATGAAACGAATTATACAATTAACACCAGAGCAATCTAAAGTTTATAATCAAATGAAACAACTAGCGCTTGCTGAGCTAAATGGTAAAGTCGTTACCACTGCAACAGTTTTAACTCAACTTATGCGACTTCATCAGATAACAGCAGGTCATTTTAAATCAGATGATGGTGAGGTTCAAAATTTAAAAAATGAAAGAATCACAGAACTTACTAACATCTTAAATGAGATTAGTGGAAAAGTTGTAATATGGGCACATTGGAGAAACGACATAGAAACAATTATTGAACATCTTAAAAAAGAGTATGGGGATAACTCAGTGGTTACTTACTACGGAAAAACAAGTTTGGACGACAGACAAAGTGCCATTAAAAAAATGCAAGATCCAAATAGCAGCGTTAGATTTTTAGTTGGCACTCCGCAAACAGGAGGATATGGTATCACTCTTACTGGTGCATCCACCATGATTTATTATTCTAACGGTTATGACTTATTACTAAGACAACAATCAGAGGCTCGTATTGATCGTATCGGTCAAACAAAGAATATAAACTACATAGATATTATTTGTGAGGGAACCATTGATGAGAAGATTGTTAAAGCCTTAAGAAAAAAAATTAATATTGCAACAGAAATAATGGGAGAGGAGCTTAAAGATTGGATATGATGGTGATGTTAGCACTAACCATAGCTATTTTAGCTGTAATGTTTATTAATTCAGCGTCTTAATTTTAGGGGTACCCAAGTATCCTAAAACGTAAAAGACAGGCCTCTACGGCTATTTAAACGGCTTTTTATTTGTAAAAAATGGTGAAAAGAGACAAAAGTAACATTCCTAGACCACCAAGCAACCAGTAGAGTAGTCTGTCTACCTTGCCATGAATTTTGTCAATATCTTGATGCATGTGTTTGAGATGATTGTTCTTAATAGAACTAACCTCACGTTTCAATCCTGTGATATAGCCATACAAAGCTATGATGTGTTCTCCGGTTGTTTTAGGATCTTTTGCCATTATCTCCCTCCAAAGGCTCTAATTCTATTGATAGTTTGTTCTGACGTCAATGGTGTTTGTGTCTGAACAATATCAGGATCAGGTGTTGGTGTTGAACCTAGAGGAGGTGTTTGTATTTGAACATCTGAAGATATTACAGGTTTTTCTTCTTCAAAAAAATTAACCTCTCCATCAATTAAATCTATGTTTCTGTTTTCTGAGATAATTTTGTTAATTCCAGAAAAAGCTTGAAAATAAGGATTAGGCACACTTACACCTTCTTTTGTATTTAAATCATTATTTATTTCAGAAATCCTATTAACAAAAAATTCACTAGGTTTATTAGGAGTATATTTACCTCTCATTAAATCTTCAAAAATATCTTTTCTTAATCCTTTTCTTTTAACTTTTCTTTCGATAACAATATTAGAAACACCTAAAGTTCTGGCAGCATCTATGTTTTTATACATCTCTTTTAAGGCTACAAATCTTCTACTTTCAGAATATTTATAAGCATCTAAAATATCTTCTCTAGAAACACGTCCACCTCTTAACAAAGGAGCTGTAAATAAATTATTTGATTGTCTTAAATCACTTAAAAAAGATGTGGTCATAAAAGTTAGAGCTTTTTCTGGATCTGATTGAATAATTCTATATCCAAATAATCCCGGTAATTCATCATCTAAATTAAAAAGATCACCGTATTTAGTTGTTTTACCTGTTGCTGCTTCACCTAATCTTTTTAATTGAGGTAAAGAACCTGGAGCTAAAGCCTCACCTATGTGAAATATACCTTTTCCAACTCTTACCATTGGGTCATCAGCCTCAGACCAAATTCTTCTACCATCTTTACCAACACCTCTTCTTAAAGTGCTGTCGATTAAAGCTTCAACAAAAATAGACTCTGAAGCAAATGGTTCTAGTATTTCACTAACTCCATCAACTAATCCCTTACCAAGAGCTTCTTTTAAAGATTCATTAGAACCATCTGTTTGAGATAGCGCATTTTGCACAGCTCGATAGGGTCTAAGTAAAAAATCATAAGCGTTTGAGTAACTGAAATCTAGATATTTTAAATGTCCTTTTTCATTTCTTCCTTGTGGAATTAGTGTTGAATTTTTTGACCACTCTGGAACAAATCTTCTTAAAGCTCTCATTTCTTCATCGGTAACATTGTGTTGAGCTTTGCCCATTTCAGCTAACATTATAGGTATACCTCCAACGGTTGTTCCAAAACCAAGTAATCTTCTTAAACCTAGAGCTCTTAACTGTGGGATTCCACTTGTAATTTCATCAATAGATCTTTCTATGATATTATTACCCGTTCTCATAATCTCTAACGGAAATGCTATGAAGTTTCCAAATGGTGATTGTCTTAAGGCTTTTGCTGTTCGACCAATATATTCGTAGTTTGGAACTTGATTTCTAACGATATTAGCAGATATTTCATCTAAGAACCCTTCAAAAGATTCATCAACAATTTCTTTTCGTGCTGTTTGTTTACTAAAATATTGACCTGCTGCTTCTAGTCCTTCAACTTCTCCATTTAAAACTGCTTTATAGTTTTGTCTATTTATACCAAGTTGATTTAAAATACTTGAGTGTCTGTTTCTCTCTAACTCAAATGTGGTAATTTTCCAAAAATCATCTTCTGCAATATAAGATTCTTGTAGTTTACCAAATACTTTTTTAACTCCACTAGGTAATTTTTCTAATTTTTGTATTGCTTTTGCACCACTTGCTCCTCCAGCTATATCTCGAGTAAGTCTAGCTATCTCCCCCGCCTCAACTTGTGTTCCTACAATTCCTAACCTTTGATACCTTGCAAAATTTCTGGCTTTTTCCTCTGGCAAAGTTCCAAATACTCTTCCAGCTGTTAGTTCATAAGCATCACCCAAAACACCTTTTCCACCTAAAATTTTAGGTGCTAAAGTTTGAATGTCAGTTAAACCAGGTAATATTGCTCCGTTTGATAAAGTAAACGCCGTAGCACTTAAAAAGTTTCTTACGTGAGTTATTGGTGATAAAATTGTTTTTGCAATTTGTGTTGCACCCTTTGGTGCTAGTAACATGTATCGATAAGCAAGACCTATTTGTGTATTGTTTAACCAGTTGCTCATAGTGTCAAACATAGCCTCGTACTCAGGTGCTCTAACATATTTACCCTCTAATGCTGATAAACCTTTTAATTGTCCTGTTTCAGGTTCAACATATCTAAACTTATTAGGATCTAATTTATTAGCAAAATCATCTCCAAACTCCCTTGCCATTTCTTGTGCTGTAAATATTTTTTTATTCGGACCTGTGCTAAACGCTTTGTTTAATTCATCCATATATCTCAATCCATAAAATAATCTTGCTTGTCTAGAAGTTGTAGCGTGAAACGTATAGGTAGGATCTTTAACAACTCCTAATAACTCTCTTTGATAAGGTTCTGCAACTCGTTTAGTTAAAACATCTGGTTGCAAAGCGACTGCTTTTATTTCTTCAGGGGTAGCTTTTTTACCGGTCACAGATTGAACGCCACTTTTAAATTCTTTTTTTAATACATCTTCAACATCTAAACCTTGTTCGTTAATATAATTTTGTATTTGTTTATCTATGTTGGCATCCATTCTTTTTAATTCTGCTTTTGATTGAGGAATTAAATCTCCTTTTTTAAATCTAGGAGTTCCATCTGCTAATTTTTCTGTTGAATCTTGAAGAAAATAATTTTTTTCATTTGCAGCATAAGATTTTAATTTATCTGCTTTTAAAATTTCTCTAGACTTTTTAATTGTTTCTTCTGTAACTTTATATTTTTGAAAAAGAGGTAAATCATCAAAAGCTTTAAACCTATAATTTACATAACTTCCTAATTCATTAGAAAAAGTTTTAAATTGATCATCTGTTAGTTTACCCCCTTGCATAAGAAGAGAGGACATATTGTCAATTCCTAGACGAAGATTAATAACACTATCAGTTAATTTTTTAGAAGTAATATCATCAACTCCAGCATTTTTCATAGTGTTTTGTAAAAGTTTTAAAGAACTACTAACCTGATAATCATCTTTTGTAAAAATACCTTTTTTTATTCTAGCTGATCCTTGTAAATTTTGTTTTATTTGTTTTAATTCGTTTACTAATTGGCTTCTTCCTGGTTTCAATAATTTTTTTGTTTTTTTATCTTTTACACCTCGCAATAACTCTTCTCTTCTTTCTATTTGAAGAACTTCAGCGGTTGGATCTTTTTTAGCTGCAATACTTAAATCTTTTAACTCATCATCAATAAATTTAATTTGATTTTCTAAATCAGGAACTTTAGATAATAATTGTTGATGACCTTTATTAATTTTAATTTTTGCTAAAACTCTATCTCCTCTTGCAGCGTTAAGGAGTAAATCTTTAGAATCAACTGGAGATGGCCCAATAAAATTTGGATTAACTTTACCTTCAATTATGTCTTGTATTCTCTCTTTTATTTTTTCTTGTGTTATAGGTTTAAATTTTTCTTCACCAAACTGTTTTCGTAGAGCATCATTAAGTGGATCAACAATTTCTTTAGTGAGTTGATCTAATTGTCTTGCTGATTCTAAACTTGAACGTTCGATAGCTCTTATGGCATCTTCTGAAGTTTTTAAAGATTCTAACGTAAACCTACTTCCACCACCTTGTGGTGATAGTCCTAGTCTTACTTTTTGAACAATTCTTGCAGCAAAACCTGGTGCAAATTCATCTATGCCATTCGGATCAACATTTCTTACTTTTTGTATTCCTTTACCTGCACCAATTAATGCAAGATTAAACAAAGCACCCTCTGTTCCAAACTTTAATCTATTTTTTAATCTACGATAAGCTTCATCTCTACCTTCTTTTGATGTATCTCTATCCAGCATAGTTATTGCATAGGGTTCTAGTGAAGTCCCTTTTGCAATATCTGCTAACGTTCCAATATCCTCATCTGCAACAATAGCTTCACCAAGTCCAGCGCCTATAATTCCACCGCTTGTTTTGCCCATTATCTTTCTACCTGCATTTGTCAGGCTGAAACTCTTTCCTGCTCGTTTTGCAGCTATGGCTTTCTTAGCTGTTTCTCTAGCAAATTGTTGACCTTCTTTTACACCTAATTTTCTTAATTCTTGAACAGCTGCTCGTTTACCTAACCCTCTAGCAGCAGTGGCTCCCGCTCTTGCACCAAGTGCAAAACCACCTACACCTAATGGTGCAATTTGTGTAATCGCTTGTGTAATTTTACCAATGGTTCTAGCTTCTGCCTCATCGTCAAAAGGATTAATATCATCAAACCATTGCTCCACACTTTTAGCTGTATCTGTATCACCAATTAAATCAAATATTTCTGCTCCCAAAGATACAAAACCTTTTGGTATGTTCCAAAGACCTGTTGCTACACCAGCTAATGCTGATTCAAAAAAACCAACATCATCCTCTGGTTTAGCTTCTTGTTTATTTAATTCGTCAACTGATATTTCTTGACCAAGTTCTATAGCCATGAATCCTCCTATTTAATAGGCTTTACCGTGCCTGGTCCACTGCCTAGAAATAATTTACCTTGTTCATCGTAATAATAAATACCTTCTTCTACTTTAGATGAATCTTTTTTACCTTTTTTTAGGGGAAATTTTACAATAGTTTTATCATTAAGTTCTTTATCATAAATTTTTGTAGCTAAATTTAATGCAATTTCGGGTGATGCCACATCTAAAACTTTTTGTCTTGCTTCTATTGCTTGTGTTCTAGTTTTTGCATCAGTGCCCAACATTTTTTGAGCAACACCTCTAATTCCAGGATCATCGCTTTTTAATGCTGTTGCTAAACCTTTTATTCTTTTAATAGTGGGATCATCTATTCTACCAAGAGCAAATTTAGCGGCTTCTAACTCTAACGCTTTGTCTGTTGCTCTTTTAGTTCTTTCAATTCTGCCCAGTTGAGAAATTGGGTCTATGGCTGCTCGTCCTATTGCTCGTGTTAAACTACCGCCAGGTTGAGCTATAAGATTAGCTCCAAATTTTGCAAGTTGTAAAAATCTTTCTCGATTAATATCATCTTCATCATCTTTTGTTAATTCTTTAAACATACTCATGTAACTTTTAACTGTTTCAATATCATCATCTATGTTTTTAGAAGTTGATTTTGTATTTTTACCATCACCAGAGTCACCTGGTTTATCTGGTTTTTCTGCTATCTTAACTAATGGAAATCTATCCTTTTGTTTTTGTAACGTATCTGAACCTAGACCAGCTTTTTCAGCTTCTTTTATTTTAGTTTCTATATCTTTTTTTCTCTCTGTTATAAAAGCTTCTTTTCCTTGAGGACTCTCTAAAAAACTAAGTTGTTCCGATGTATTAATGTCAGCTAAATATCCTTCGTCTAAAGCTGATAGTTGTTGTAGTTCCGTCATTTTTTTTCTATACTGTTCATTAAGATCAGGTGTTCTTTGTAAATTTCTTAGAGCAATTTTTTTTTGATTTTCTTTAGTTTGAAATTGTTCAAAAGCAGACTCAAATCCGGGAGAACCACCTGTTTGCATTTGTTGTCTATCAACAATACCATTCATGATTCCTTCCATAATCGGACCACCTTTTCTAAACATAGGTCTTTTTAAAGTTTGACTCATTATCTTCTCAAACCTCCATAAATTCCTGCAAACGTCGCCCCTGCTCCTAGTGCAGTTTGTAGTGGGCTAGGACTAGGTTGTGAAGTAAATTGGAACTGACCTGGATAGCCTCCCATTAAACCTGTAACACCTGTTCCAAAGAAACCAGCTCTTTGTAGTGGTTCAAAAGCAGCTTCTCTTGCAGCTTGGTTAGCGGCATCAATTTGTGCTTGAGCAAATGCTTGTTGAGCACCACCAACAGTTCCTAGTTGAGAAATGTCAGCTCTTTGTAATTGTGGCACTAAAGAGGCAAGGCCTGTTTGAAACTGACCTGTACCTAATTGTTGTTGTGCTAAACTTTGTTGTGCCCCACCAATACCTAATGCAGATTGTGCTAAACTTTGTTCAGCCCCACCAATACCTAATTGTTGACCTGCAAGTCCTGCTCTTTGTTGAGCTAGTGCTGCTTGTTGTCCAGCAAGTCCTGACTGTGCTTGTGCTAAACCTAGTCTTCTAGTAAAATCTTGGCCTGTTAATTGTTGTGCTTGTTCAAATCCTTTTTGTAACAATTCTGCTTGTAACGCTGCTCTGTTTCTATCAGATCCTGCTTGAAACTCTGCTTGCAAAACTCCTTCACGACCACCACCAAAAGCACCAGGCACCCCTAATGCTGCTGCAGATTGTTGAGCTTGTCTTGCTGCTGCTTGTCGATCAAATTCTGTAAGAGTTGTATCAATAACATCTTGTTGAAAAGGAGATAAAAAATCTCTAAACGCTGTTGGACCCGTGAGCCCTGCTGCTTGAGTAATAAATGGTTGTGCCCCTCCTAATGTTGTACCTGCACCTGTTAGCTCAGTTCCAGCTGTCGTTAATCCTTGTTGTGCAGCCGTAATTGCTGCAGGAACATTTGCTAATCTTAAATCTGCTGCAGTAATTGCTGCAGGAACTCCAGCTAATGTTGTGCCTGCTTGTGTTGCTGCTTGTTCTGCTGCAGTTAAAAAGGGTTGAAATGATCCAACACCAGAGGCTGCAAGTTGTGCAGCTTGTGTTTGTAATGGATCTTGTGTGGCAACTCTTGGTGCAAAAGCCGCTGTATCAATTGGTGTGCCTGCAACTCTAGATAATTGATCAGCATACGTTTTACCTAACGCTTCAATAAACTCTGCGGGTAGTTGTCTTGTTTGTGTAATTTCAGCCATTATGCTACTCCTCTTCCTGCTTTTTCTGCCTCACTCATAAGGTCATATAATCTTTGAGCGCCTTTTTCAACATTACCGTTACCAATACCTCTAACAGCATCAGCGGTCATAACAAATTCATTTTTAGATAACATTGCTGGTACATCATCTGCTTTTTCTTTTTTACCCATAGGAACAAATCCACCTTTTTCTCTTAGGTCTATTTCTGAGATACCACCTTTTGCTTTTTTAATAGAAGGTGCTTCTTTGTCTTTATCAATATCTAAAAATTGTTTAATAAGTTTTTCTTTTGAGTCTTCGGTAAATTGATTTTTTTCAATACCACGACTATCTAAAAAATTAATCATTTCTAATAGTTCTTGTTTTTTAGCCTCATCCATTAATCCTCCAGGTTTTGGTTTTGGCATAACTTTATTAGATTTTCTTTTTTCTTCTTCTTCAGCTTCCATAGTTCTTCTAAAAAACTCTTCTTTTGTTATAGGTTTACCTTCAGGATCTTGATAAATAACACCACTCATATCATCAGTTGGATACATAAAATCTTCTGGTCGACCACCTTCTTCTAAATAAACTTTACCACCTTCAAGATACATGTTTCGTGGCATACCCATTGACATGATACCTTGACCAACCATTCCTCCCATCGCTCTGTATTCACTTAAATTTCTATTTACAAAGTCATCAACTTCAGACTGAGATGCATTTGGATTTACGTTTTGATAATATTGTCTTAAATAAGGCTCGACTCTAGATTGTCTTTGTGCAAAGTCCTCATCACTTTCCTCTTCACCTTGAGGTGCTAGTAAGGCACCAAGTCCTACACCTAGTCCACCAACAGTTAAAGCTTTACCGGCAGTTCCTAAACGATTGAATCCTCTTAATGCAGGTCTTAAAAATCCCTCACCTGTTACAATTCCTGTTGCATCATCCACTGATCCGCTGCCAAAGGGTAAAACTAATCTTGATAAACCAGTGATACCTTTACCCAGTACACTTTGTGGACTAAATGACACTGGAAATTTTTTTGCTAGTAAAGGTCCACCAAATTTTACAGCTGCAGCAGCTAACGCAGCTTTACCAACAGGACTTTTTACTATCTTCTTAATAGGTTTTGTTATTTTTCTTACTATCGATCCCATATTTTTTTCGTTAAAATTTTTGTTTGTCTTTTAATTTTATTATCAGAAGATACTCTCAACCAGTTTATGGCTTTGTTAACTCCCAATAGTTTTGTAAAATACTCTTTAGTCCAACGATGAACTTTTAAAATATTACCGATACATAAAGTATCGATATGCCATAATCTATCACCACTATTCCAATCTTCTTGGTTTAACTTAGCAGTCTTAACATATCTGTTTTGAGCCTCTTTATTTAAAAAAGCCCAATTTGTAAAAGCAATCACGTTTTCTCCGTCTTTGTGTATTTTATATTGTTTTAATTGAAAAGATGGCAGGATATGTTGGTAGATCTCTTCATCGGTGTTATCTTTGTATCTATCAAATTTCTTGTAGAAATTGATAACAACCTGCATATCTTCATTCATCTTAATTAAACTGCAGGTATTTCACCTGAACCCATATACTTACCCGTTTTTATCCTATAAAGCAAGATTATGTTGTAACTTCTCTTGGCTTTATTTCTAAGGCTGATAGCACCACATGGAGTCTATTACCTGTTGCAGCTGTCACTTTTATGACTTCTGATTCTGTTGCTACTAGCGGATTTGTTAGTAATTCTGTTGTCCCATTTGCACTAATAGACTTTGTTTTAAATAAGCTAAATACATCATCTGATGTATCTGTAATCGTTACCGTTATGGTATCCGCGTTCCCTGAGTCTTCAGACACGAGTATGGATCTAATCACCGAGGTTGTTGCACTAGGGACCGTGTATAAAGTTGTTGCACTCGTTGTTGTTAGATCCGCTTTTTTATTAATAAATGTATTAGCCATTAATTTATAAAGAAGTTGAAAGCCTCAACTTCATCCTTCAAATCTTGTTGATACGTTGTATTTAGTTTTTGTACAATACCATCAATATCACGAACCAGTGATCTTGCTGTAATAACATCATAGTCTTGATTTGGTTGTGTAAGTGATTGTACAATTTTAGCCATTATCTTCTACCATCCGAGTTGTAATCTATTCTAAATGTTCCAAGTCTCCAAAACTGATTTGTAGAATCATTAGAAACTTTTAGCGCTATAAATCTAGCTCTAGCACGTGTGTCTATTTTTTGTGTAGCAGGGCTAACAGTAAATGGACCTAGTGATGAACTTGCTGCAGTATCGTTTGGAAAATCTCTTAAATCAAGTTGCACGATTGCGTTTCCTGTTTGTGATAAAAAGTCTGGCAACACTCGACTTATTCTCATCATCGTATCACCATCGCCTTGTAATCCTTCACGTTGACCAATATCAAAATCACCTGATTTAATATTTGCAGTAATCGCTGTTGTTTGCCCTGACAACACTTGATTAAGTCCTGTTTCATGTTGATAGTAAACAGAACAACCATCTTGATTACCTTGTACATAAGTTGTTGATGTAGAACTCACATTTGAACTATCATCATAATCTGTTGCGTGTGGTTTACCAAAAATTGCAGAATCAGACCAAGCCGTTCTATCAAGTGTACCAATTGACCAGATAGGTCTTGCGGCTGTTGAGTCTAAATAATTATAAGATACCATTCGATTAACTGTGTTTGACCCGGCGTTTGGATAAAACCACATTACTTCACCAAACAAGTTATTTAATGCAGCGTTAATGTGTTGTCTTGGTGTTGTATTTAAATCATCAAAAACATGATCTTCAACCAAACACGGTAGTGATTCTAGTTTACCAGTATATCTAAAGAAACCATTCTCTGACATCCAATAGGCTGTTCCATCAACTTCAACCGCAGCGTTCTGTCCAATCAAACCACAGTTGGTTCCAACTTGTTGAAACGAGAATGTAAATGGTGGTCCAACAAAACGCATAATAAATAATGCCGTATCGGTCCAAACATAGATTGCATCACGACCACGAATAGCTCCAACGATCCGTGATCCGTCGGCCAGTCTTTGTGTACCTGCAGTATTGGTTGATGATGGGGTATACGATGTTGTAGCATTAATACTTTCTTGATCTGAGAATCTAATAAACATCGGATCTTTGGTTGACTTTGTACCAATCGTTGTTTCAGTTCCAAAAAATATTAAGTGTCTATCTGGTGCAGATACTAAAGTTGTAGCTGTTGCTGTTGGTGCGTTTGCTAATATTGTTGCACGAGTTGAGTTTGCAGCGGTTGCTTCTGAGTTCCAACTAAATGTTTCACCACCGTTAATCGTTGCAATTAGTAAATTACCAAAGTTATCAAGCGACCATATTCCTGGTGCAGTAACAACATCTCCTGATGGCGCACTGTTCCAAGCAGCAAAAGATGCAGCATCCGTTACCGTTGCTGCAGAATCATGTGCTGCAGCAGTTGTTCCTTGTGCTCCTCTTGTTAGACCTGATAGTGTTCCAGAATCATTGTTAGCTGTGTAAGTTATAAGTTCAGTTCCAATCAATACTGTTCCAGATGAAGAGAACGAAGATGAACTCGCCATGGTTAAACTTGTAGCACTATCTGTTAAAGATGATGATAATGTAGATGTAAACTGTCCTGATAATCGACCACCCCATTGTCCAAGACCCCAACCCGTTGCTGCTGTCTCTAATGCTAAACCTACAGGATAATAATACTGAACACGTATACCTCCAGATGTCGTTGCACCAGAACCAGACTCGTTAGACGGCATGGTAATAGTAATTGTTGTATCAGATGGAATAGTAGTAACTGCAAATTTTTTATCTTCAAAATCAGTAGAACCAAAATTAGAATTTGTAATCGATGAAAAGTTATCTAGTAAAATAACGTCTCCAACGTTTTCAATATTATGTGCACTAGCAAAAGTAATCGTAACCGTTGATGATCCGTTAGTAGTTGTAAACGCACTCGTTAATGTTGTTGTCGATTTAATTGGATGCACGTCATAAAAAACACCACCTGAATAAACATACAATACTCTGTTGGTTCCAAGCGCTGCGTATTTAATACCTCCTGTTGTCACAAAGTGATGAATAGCAGTATTACGACCTGTAATTTTTGTATCACCAAGCTGAGTCCAACCACCTATTTTTTCAGGAATACCATATCTAAATCTAACGTTATCACAATCAGTCCATTGTCCTTCACCACTAGAAGAACTAATTTGTTTATTTATTCCTGGTGCAAATCTTAATTTTTGTAACATAATTTACTCCGCATTATTTGGTACACCTTTAGAATTTACTTGTGGTGATTCTGCAATCGCCAAATAAACATATTTATTATTATTATCATTAGTTTCTGATCTTGTGTTTCTAGGTTTAAATCCATTACTATAAAAATCTAAATTAAAATTTGATGATTCACCTTCAGCTTCACTTTCATTAGGATAAATGTATTTATCTCTTGGATTAAATAAATTTCTTTTATTATCTTGTATAATCCACTTATAAGAGCCAGTTGAATGATTTTTTACATATATGAAAGCAGGTTTAAAACCTGTATATATAAAAGCTCCATCGTTTGACCCAACACCAGTATAACTACCTACTTTACAATATCCTTGAACACTATGAATACAAACAACATTAAAAGTACTACCGCTATTATTTGTTGCTGAATCTGTTCCAACAGTAATAACACTACTTGTAGGTGCTGTATCATTAAACATATTTGAATCTGTGCCTGCAGTATCTGTTGTATCTTGACGTAAAAATTTTCCACCGCCTAAAGCGTCCCAAAATGAAATTCTATTAGTGCTACCTGCTGATATATTTTTTATCCAAAAAGTTTCTGGTGCAGCAGTTAAACCATGACCAACTGTTGCATTAGAACCACTTCCAGTAAATTGTAAAATACTTATTCCTGCTGTAGTATTTGCTTGTACTGTGCTTGTGATTCCACCATTTGAATTTGATGATGTTGATCCTTCGCCAACATTCCAATTCCATGTACAATAAGTATCAGAACCATCATTTACAGCATCATTAGCTCCAGTTGAAAATCCATCTGTGTCAAATGATGATAAACCATCTGTTTGAGTGTCTTGTGCATTGTTGCTATTTAAATCTAGTTTTTTATTCGCTCCTCTTGTTGAATCATACTGAATACCACCATTACTAGCATTTCTTTGTTTTACCCAGACGATGTCTGGTTTCATATTCTCACTACCATCAAACGTAATTGATTGTGTGCTACCATTACCAGTATATGTTTTTACTTGAAAGTATAACTCTGGATTATCTACTGTTGTATAAGCCATCTATCCTCCATACTCCGCTAAGTTTTTAGTGCATATCGCAAAATATCCTGATGGTACAGAAAATTCAAAATTACCAAACCCTTCACTATCTGAATTACCTGATGAAATAGAAAAACTAGGATTACCAAAATTATATTCTAATGTGCTAGTGCCAGAAACTCCAACAGAATGTCCTGCATAAATTGTTACTGGAGCTGCTAAAACTGTTGCACTATTTGTAACGAAACCACTTCCTGATGATGGATCACCACCAGTATTTGATGAACTATAATTAAAAAAATTACCATTTATTCCGACATATAGTTTTGTGTTGTCCATATCTAACGCAAACTGAATTATGTCGCCAGTAGAATAACTATTAAACCCATCTATTTCGTTATTTGATCCAGCAGTTATTATGTTAAATCTTCCACTTGTTGTACAAGTAAATTCAAAACCAGAAAAATTACCTTGTATTGTGCTTGTTGAATTTGATGTAACACTCTCAAAAGCTGCTACTCCTGCTCTTGTTCTATCTGAACCAGCATCTGCAGTAAATTTAACTTCAAAATACCATTTACCTTTTGAAAGCATTATATTAGTACCATAAAGTCCAAATGTACCTGATCCACTTTTGTTTACCTTACAATTACCTTCAGATAATGTAAAGTTACTTGCAGTTGGGTGAGTTGAAGTAAAAGTACAAAAGTTATTTGTGCAAGTATCCACACATTGATCTATTGCTGCTAAGTTAGTTAAACTAAAATCATTACCATTTCCAGACGTATCATCACCTAAAGCTGAACTATCTTTAAATTCAAGATAAGACCCATTAGTACCAAAAGTAACATCATCTTTAAATTCTTTTGGTTTCCATATTGTAGGACTATTAGAGTCAAATTCTCCAAAGTCAGTTGGTGCAAGTTGAGCACCATCAATATATGCAACTTCACATAAATAACCAGGAAAAAATGTTCCTGATCTTCCACCAAAATTTATTATGTTGCCACTATTATTAATATTTATATCAGTATTTAATGATGGATAACTTGCTGAATCTAAATCTGTTTCTTCTACTCCATTAACATAAAGTCTAACTCTATTAGCTTCAGTAGATTGACTAGTATCTACTGCAAAAACTATATGATAAAATGCACTTTCATCTCTAAATAATCTTTTAGTTCTTAACCTAAAAACATAAGCACCACTTATGTAGGCATCAAGACGCATTTTTCTGTCAGCGTTTATCTCCATGGTAATCATATTATTACCAAAACTTCCATCAGGATCTACGCCAAAAGGCATAGCATCATTTGTGCCATAGGCACTAAGTTTCATCCAAAAAGATGTAGTAAATATTTTAGTGCTTCCAGAAGAACTTATTGTTCTTGTTATTTTAGAACTACTAGCCGCATCAAATCTTAATGAATTATCTACGTTGTATCCTGTTTCTCTAACTGAATTTGCTCCAAGAATCGTAGGCATTAAACTACCTCTGTTGGAAACTCTCCAAGGGGTCTTGTAATTGAACCATCTTCATTTTTAACATAAGTCATTAATGTTTCTAATGCAGCAACATCAGAACAATTATCTATTGATGTTTCCATTTCATTTACTTTAGTCCTAACATTTGTTCTGTAGGTGGACACATTACTTGGAACTGAATAAGATGAAACTTCTGTTGCTTTTGTGACATACCAGTCTGTTTTAGATAATAAACTATAAGCCTGTGTATTAAACTTTTCTTTATAAATTGTTTTTAATCCTTTGTCTTTAACTTCTCCCTCTGTGCCTAAACCATCTGTTTCGTCTTGTGCTGTGAATAAAGTATCAGCTATTTGTTTTGCAGTGGCTGTTCCATAAGAACCTGTAACTTTATTATCTGCAAAAGCATAAGTAATGTTTGTATTAATATAATATTCTTCATCTTTTTTATTTGTGCTATCTATTTCGACTGTGTAAATACCTATTGCGTTTCTATCACTTTCACTCCAAAGTGAAAAAATTGATTTTGAATATTGAGTATCCCCAATGACAATACCTTTATTACCTGCAAAATATTTTGTTATTGATCCTGATTCGACTAATGCAAACATATTATGATAACGTTAAGTTTAGATTTCTTCCGACTTCTAAAAATTTTGAGCCGTTATATCTAAACACAAACAAGTCTCCTTTACTAGCTGTTGTGGTTAATGTTGGTGCTGTGTCTGCAGTAAATTCATACACAGCGTTAAATGATAATGTTCTTGATCCTGTGCCATCTTGTATAACAAGTAGTGAAACAAACTGGCCAGCGACAGCGTTTGATCCTGCACCTAAAGTTCTATTTGCACCTAGTGTTACTTTTGCAACAGGAGATGCCGCAACATCCCAAGAAATAGTTGATGCATCTGTTAGTGTGGCTTCTGCATTAAAAGCTGCAGCACCAAATATAGAAGTACCTCCAGCTGACATATCTAAAGTTAACGCTGTTACAGCAGCTCCACCATCATCACCTTTAAATATAATATCTTTGTCTTGAACACTTGAAGTTATAACTGCATCACTAGAACTATTACTAATATCAAGAATTGAAGTTCCACCAGATTTAAATGTTACATTGTTACCCGCTGCATCTAATATTATGTCAGCAGCAGCATCAACAGTAAGATTATTAGCTGCAATGGTCATGTCTGTGCCATCACCTGATATTGTTTCTGAAGCTCCACCAAATTGTATGAAAGAATCGTTTCCTAAAATAATATCATGATTAAATGTAGCTGTTCCTGCATCACTACCATCTAAAGTTAACATAGTAATATCTGCAGTATTGTCTGTGCCTTTAAATATAATATCAGTATCATTAGCTGCTGCATCGATTGTAATATTTCCAGAACTAGTTGATATCGTTACTGCTGCGTCACCAGTTGAAATATCATCTGCAGCGATTGATGAAACTGACTGTGCAGCAAAAGATAAGTTTCCAGAACCATCTGTTTTTAATACGTGGTTATTAGATCCGTCTGCTGATGGTAAAGTAAAGGTAACATCACTAGTTGAAGCTGGTCCTTGAAGTGTAATAGCATTTGTTCCATTATCTGAGTCTTCAAAAAATTTAACAAACCCAGCACCTGTTGCACCATTTTTAGTTTCAATACCTGCGTTAGCTGTTACTCCTGCATTAAATGAAGCTGCACCTGCAGCTGACATATCTAATGTTAAAGCTGAAACCGTAGAACCACCATCGTTACCTTTGATAATAATATCTTTATCTGATACTTTTGATTCTATAATTACATCGCTTGATGAGTTATGAATACGCATCATCTCAGTGCCATCATCTTCATAAATAATACCACTACCTGCTGTGCCAGCATCTAATGTAATACCACCTGCAGATTCTACATTAATAGAATCAACTGCAGTTCCATCAGATACAATATCTAAATCACCGTCTGCGTTAGATCCAATGGTTAAACCAGAATCTCTAAACTGTATAACACTAGCTGCATTTAATAAAATACCTGTATCTGCAACGTGTGTAATCGTTACGTCTTGATCGTCTCCTAAATTAATAACTGCAGCATCAGCTAAAAATAAATCTGAAAATTCTAAAGATGAAGTACCAAGAGCTGCTCCATCACTTGCATCTGGAACAAAAGCTGTTGTTGCTGTAATTGTGGTTCCTTGAACTGTGCCAGTAGAAGTAATTGCACCAGATCCAACTGTTCCTGCTAGTGTAACGTTAGCTCCACTAAATGTTGCAGCAGTTGTTGTTCCTGATTTTATAATTAAATTACCAGATGAATTAGTTAAACTTCCGTAAGTTGTACCAGCATCTTTTAAAAATACATCTGCACCATCAGCGTCTAAAACAATATCTCCTGCAGCATCAAGAGTTAAGTCACCAGAACTTAAATCTATTTCAGTTCCATCAATAGTAATGTTGTCAACGATAACACCAGCATTTGCTGTAACTGTTGAATTAAAAGATGCAGCTCCTGCTGCAGACATATCTAGTGTTAATGCAGTGATTGCAGCTCCACCGTCATCACCTTTGACAATAAAATCTTTATCTTGAACACCTGTTGTAATAACAAAATCACTAGAAGAATTTGATAGTGTTGCAATTGTTGTGCCACCATCTTTAAATAAAACATCTGCACCATCAGCGTCTAAAACAATATCAGCAGGTGAATCTATTGTAATATCTCCACTTGACGTTGCGATTGTAACTGCAGCATCTCCCTCTGAAATATCATCAGCTGCAACACCTGCTGCAAAACCTGTATCAACAATATTTGTTCCATCTGCAAAAACTAATTTTGAAGTTTTTTCTGTTGCAGCAAAAGTAACTCCAGTTCCTGAGGCTGTTTTAAACTGAACCGTGTGTGATCCTGATGTTGCGTTTTTTACAATGTAAACTTTTTCTAATGAGTCTGGAACCGTTACAATTTGATTACCTGTTATTGTTCCTGTTAATTCAATAATTGCTTGTCTTGCATCACTACCAACCGTAGCATTCGTAATACTTAATGCAGTTGTTTGTGAACTACCAGCGATAGATTTTGCAACATAACCAGATGTAATTTCTTGAAACATCTGTAGGTTAACATTAGTTTTATCACCCCAAAGACCCGATGCTTCTCCTGTTGCTATAAGTTCTATTCCTAGTGTTGAAAATGATGATGCCATATTTTAATCCTACGGTGTTGGAGAGTTGACTGGTATTCTGATTGTGCCATCAGTGTAGTCATCTCTTCTACGTTGTCCTATTTGTTCGCCTCCAAATTTTTGTATCTCAGTTTGATATCTTCGTTCATAGTATTGTATCATATCTTGTGGTCCTTTCAAGAATCCAAATGCTTCTACTAAACATGCGTACAATAAACCATTAGGAAAGTTTAAACTAATATAACTTGTTTCATTACTGCTTGCTTCTAATTTATCTGGAATCTTTGTAAAGTGTATCTGAACCACATATGCTTGATCAGGCACAGGCACTACTCTAATTTTGCCTGAGTTTGTTGCTCCGTCGCCAGTCCCACCTTGACCCATAGCATAATATTTAGGTTGGCCGGTAGAAGTATTAGCTGAAATATACTCCTCTAAAAATGTTACATCTTTTTTAATTAAATATTTATTAGCACCTGTTGATCCAGAAGTTGCATCAAATACTTGCACTGCTCTAACAACGTGTGCACCAGCAGGTGAATTTACAAAGTCTTGATCAGTTGTAAAGTTTGTAACTTGTATATCTCTGTAAGCATCAATTGGAACATCTCTATATATTCTATACTCAGCATCTAACACGATACCCTCAATAATAGTGTCAGATAAAACAGTGCTACTAACTTCTGTGTAGTTTCTAATTTTTGTTCTTAAATTTGTATAACTTATTCCTGACATATTAACTCTCTAATGTAGCTGGTCCAGAGGTGCAAAATTCTCCTCCTCCAGATACTCCTCCCGTTGTAGCGGTATTAGTATCAACAGTAAAGGTATAAAAGTCATCTGTTGTACCACTAATCACATTACCACTAGAATCTTTTCTACCAACTGTAATAGAATAACCTGCTGACTTTGCAATATTTGATCCGGTTACACCATCAAAACTTTTAGGGTTTTCAAAACCATCTGGATCTGATGTTGTTGATACTGGTCCTCTAAATCTAACTGTATCTCCAGTTGATCGACCATGACCTTTTTCAGATACATTTATAATACCAGATCCTGAAGCCATTGTTTCAAATGAATTTGGTTCTAATAATATTAACGCTTCTGGTTCTGTTCGATCAGTTCTAGAGTCTTTTAAACCTTGTGGGTCACCAGCATATGCACGTGGCTCTAGTTGTGGATGTTTAGATTCATATTCTGATACATGCACTAAAGATCCATTCCATTCTTTAACCATTTCTCTATATGGAAATTCCATACCTGACCTATCAGATATTGCTTTTGAATGTTTACCTTTTGCAAATCCTGTCATTAGACTCCCTCACCAAAATAAGTTTTAGGTGTAATAAATGAACTAGAAGAAGATCCATCTTCTGCTAATGCTCTCGCAAATTCATCTTCATATAATAATTTCATTGTTTGTATTCTATCTGGTGCATATTTTTGTGCTAAATAATAAGATAATCCTGATACCATACAAGGCACAAATCTGTATGGAATATCCGTTGCATCAGTGTATGTAGCATCCACATCTTGTATTCTTTTTACGAAATAAATGTGTAGATCTTTTGATGCATTAGATGAATCAGCAGTTGGATAAACAGTCAGTGTTGTTTTATCAATTAGTCTTTGCACATAATATTGTGATGGTGTGCCTTTTGATAGTTTGTTTGCTAATGCAGAATAAGCTGCTCTATTTATTTTTGAAAGAGCTTGATCAGCTTGTGTAGTTTGTGTTCGATTAGTTCTAAGAGTTACTTCTAGTATATCAGCCACACCAAAAACACTTGATGGTGCATTGGTTGTTGAACTTGTTCCATCACCTGATGATCTAAAAAAATTATATTCTGTTTGGCCTTCAATTAAATCTATATTAGTTTCTCCAACCTCCCAATAATGAACACCTCTGTTACCCCACTCTTGAAATAGAATATTTAGAGATCTTCTTGCTGTTTTTAATTGATATCCTGAAACAGATTGTAATCCGATTCTTTCGTATGCCTCTTCAATAATCTCATCGACTGCAAAAGTTTTATCAAACGTTACTGTTCCAGAAGTAGTATTAGCCATCTACCCTCCTAGTAATTTTTTATAAACTCTGCAACAACTGTATAAGTATTTCCATCATCAGCTGCCCCCGGAACAACAAAATTTACGTCGTTTTGATTTGAGTTTGATGAAGTGTTTGCTGGTATTCCACCAAATTCTCTAAAGTCCCAGTATCCAGAATCTATTAAAGTTACGATTGGAATATCTCCATCGGAATCTTCATAGTCTAAACGAGCAAAAGAATCTTGACCGTCTCCATTTGAACACGACCACCAAATCCTTTGTAAACTTACTGTAGTGCAAGACTGCCCTTGAGCGTTAGCTGCTAGTGCAGATACATCTGCAAATACAGTTGTTCCACCGGTTCCATCTGATTGGTTTACTATTTTTATGGTCACTCTCTTGTCATTTTGTTGCAAGATAGTTGGACCTGTTACTGTGTCTGCCATTGTTTCCCTCCTTAATCAAGAAACTGTGGGGGCCAAAGCCCCCACAAATTATATATTACTGATTCGCGAATGCAGGTGCATCTGCACTTTCTGCATAACCGTGAATAAAGTAATTCGTACTATCTTTAGCTACAATATTAATTTCAAAGCAACCAAAATCTGTAAGAGTTAACTTTGAGTTAGAGCTTCCGTTAGAGTAAATTGATGCGTTATCAGCATTTGAATCTAAATGAACGATACAACCAATGAAAAAGTTAGTATTCCCTGGTGTTACGATAATTAGATTTTCTGCTTCTTCTGCAGCGCCGCCATAGATCAATTTGTAAGTTTGACCAGCAACTGGTGCAGGTAAAGTAATTGTTCTGTTAGCTGCGATTGCAGGAACCACAAGAGTTCTTCCACTGTGTGTTGCAGCGTCAAGAGTTTTATTCTCATCTCCTAATGCTACGGGTGCATCACCCATAGTGATGATTTCAGTAATAACTCCAGTAGTAGAGTTTTTACTCACAGTTTTAACTGTGCTTTCAGATCTAACTGGACCTGAAAAAGTTGTTGTTGCCATAATTATATCCTCCTAGTTTTGAACATGGTCTCTAGGCCGTCGACTATACTCGTCCATGCTCAAATTAATTGTATAGTAATTTTTCTATATATCAGATTATTGAAAAGTGCAAGGTATCCTTACAAAGTGTAACCACTTTTATGTGTTGCCTAGTTAGCTAGCGAAAAGATGTGTTTCTAAATCTTTAGCGTTTCTAGGGCTTTCTTGCTCTCTTAGGATAGATCTAATTACTGTTTTGATCTCATCTCCTAGAGCTGACATTTCAGGTGTCACTTGTCCTTGGTTTTCAAGAAACATCTCGTTCCATTTAGACTCGAGTCTTAGTTTCTTCGAGAACAGTAACATTTTGTCTTCTGCCATCTTCAACCTCCTCGTAGGTTATATAAAAACCTGCATTATATCTTAACAGATTTGGTTCCCATTCTATATCATTTTTTCCTATATAGTCAATGATTTCTTTATGGGCATCTTTCATTTGAGAGATAGGTTCTTTTCTTTTAATATTAAATTTAGTTTGTAATTCTTTGGTGTAAATTTTAAAAACGTATTCTTTCATGAGTTTCTTAATAGCATAAAAAAAGGGGGCCCGAAAGCCCCCTTTAGTTGTAATATTTTAATTATTACGCTCCTGGTGATCCGAAGATACCTCTAGGGTCTGAGAATCCAAATGAATATCTCTCTCTAGCTTTGTATCTAACGTTTCCAGTAGTGAAGTCACCTTCCATAGCTGTTTTCACAGGTG
>Ga0114932_10000669_pt1 | contig 40830 bp, 39 predicted proteins | sample 2SBtaG_2_FD_87286 | JGI IMG/M metagenome (GOLD analysis project Ga0114932, IMG submission 87286) | Deep subsurface microbial communities from Kolumbo volcano to uncover new lineages of life (NeLLi) - 2SBTROV12_ACTIVE470 metaG | ecosystem: Environmental > Aquatic > Marine > Volcanic ...
ACCCATTCCTGCTCTATCTTCAGCGGCAAAAGGTCGGGGCATGGGAAATAGCGGTAATCATGGGCCTCTTCCTTGCTGCGCATCGACCGGGTTTCGTTCCGGTCGGAATCATAAAGGCGGGTTTCCTGGCGCACGCTGCCACCGTCTTCCAGCAGGGCGATCTGGCGCCGGGCCTCGACATCGATGGCGGCCTGAATGAAGCGCATCGAATTCATGTTCTTGATTTCGCAGCGCGTGCCCAGATGGCCGAAATCCTGGCTGGCCTGATAGCGTTTATAATCGCCCGGACGACAGACCGAAACATTCACGTCCGCGCGCAGGTTGCCGTTCTGCATGTTGCCGTCGCAGGTGCGCAAGTAGCGCAGGATCTGGCGCAGTTTCACCACATAGGCCGCCGCTTCCTCGGGGCCGCGAATGTCGGGGCGGCTGACGATTTCCATTAGCGCGACACCGGTGCGGTTGAGATCGACAAACGAGACGTCGGGATCCATGTCGTGCACCGACTTGCCGGCATCCTGTTCCAGATGGATGCGCTCGATCCGGACGCGCCGCGCGATGCCGCCGCCCATTTCGACCAGAACCTCGCCCTCGCCCACGATCGGATGGTAAAGCTGGCTGATCTGATAGCCCTGCGGCAGGTCGGGGTAAAAGTAGTTCTTGCGGTCGAACTGGCTGAAAAGGTTGATCGCGGCGTTCAGACCAAGACCGGTGCGCACCGCCTGTTCAACGCAAAAATCGTTGATCACGGGCAACATGCCCGGCATCGCCGCATCGACGAAGGCAACGTTGGAATTGGGTTCGGCCCCGAATTGGGTCGACGCGCCCGAGAACAGCTTGGCGTTGGACGCGACCTGGGCGTGGACCTCCATCCCGATCACCAGTTCCCAGTCGGCTTTTGCACCGCTGATCACCTTTGGTTTCGGTTCGCGACAGGTCAGGTCGGGCATGATCGAATTCCATCCGCAGAAATTGCCCGCGCGTTTTAGGGCAGACGGGGTTGGGCCGCAAGGTGGCGGAAGGTCGGAATTGCGGCCAGAGCGGCCAAAGGCAATCCACGAAGGGTCCGCCATGCAGGGGCACCGGAACGCGATGGCCGGTCGCGATTGCTCGGGTGGTCGCGCTGCCTATCGCCCGCCGCTGACATCCACCGAAGTCGCGGTGATATAGGCGGCTTTGTCCGACATCAGGTAAACGATGGTGTCGGCAACCTCGCGCGGGGTGCCCGCCCGGTTCATCGGCAGGGCATTGGAAAGGTTGCGAACGCGGTCGGGCTGGCCGGCTCTGGCATGAAATCCGGTGTCGATCACGCCCGGCCGCACCCCGACCACACGCACATGGTCGGCGGCCATTTCGCGGCCCATCCCCTTGGTCAGCACGTCGAGCGCGCCCTTAGAGGCCGCGTAATCGACATATTCCCCGCCACCGCCGCGCCGCGCGGCGCGCGAGGAAACGTTGACGATCACGCCGCCCGCACCCCCGAACTGCCACGACATGCGAATCGCGGCCTGCCGAGCGCACAGGAATGGGCCGATCGTGTTGACGTCGAACATGCGGCGCAGGCGGTCATAACGGATCTCTTCGATGCGCGCCGCCGCGTCGCCGACCCCGGCATTGTTTACCAGAACCCCCAGTTCGCCGATTTCCGCATCGAACTTGTCGAACATGTCCTCGACATCATCCGGATCCCCGACATCGCCTTGCAGCAGGCTGGCCTTCTGCCCCAGTGCCTCGACCTTTTTAGCCGTGTTTTCAGCGCCCTGGCGGTCGACGTGATAGCCAATGCCAACATCATATCCCTGCTCTGCCGCAGCAATAGCGGTCGCCGCGCCGATACCGGAGCTGGCCCCGGTGATCAGGATGGTTTTCGGCGTTTCCAAGTTTCAGCCCCCCAGCATGAATGCACGAACCTTAACCTTTGAACGTGTATTGCTCAATCGACACGGCGCCGCTCCAGCGCCAAGCCGCCAGCAGTGGGGCGTTTTGGGTACAGTCGGCATGGGCGACCATGGACGCGTGGTGAATCTGAGCGCCGACGCCCTGGCGGTGTTCCGGCGCGTCTCCGGCCTGCCAGATGGCGTGGCCTCCGAGGATGAAAAACGTCTCTTCGGCCGCATGGTGGCGGGTCGTGTAGGCAAGGTTCGGCGACTGCACCCACAGCCCGGCGCGAACATTTCTGTCGGGAAACATGCCGTCCGGCCCGAGCAGTTCGACCTGCATCATGCCGCGGGCGATATCGCTGCGAATGCGGCCACCAAGCTCGCTGTAGGTCCAGACAAGCCACGGGGCAGCCTGACGTACAAGGGGTGAAATCGGGTGCGGATCGCCCGACAACGCCGTGTGAAGGTGGGCGGCCAGCGGCCCGGGACCGGTTCGCGGCAGATCGGTGGCCAGCGCCGCGCAAGCGCGCAACGCGCGCGCGTTTTCATCGCCACCCGGGCGGTTCTCGGTGGCGAACAGATCGGCGAGCGCGGTCAGGAGCGGGCTGAGTTGGTTGGGTGAGGTCATGGCGTCTCGATCATTGGTGTAGAGCCATCCTTGGCACCGCGGTCGGTCGCCGCTGTTCCGTTCGAGACCCGTTCAACGATCGAATGTCGCAATCGACGCAATCACTGGCACACAACCCGGCGCAGGCCCCGGGCGGCATTGCATGGTGCCCGCCCGTTCGGGCGGTAATCTCGGCGGTGGGGATGGGGTGCTGGCGTCGATTTCGGGAGCACCCTCGATTTGGAGGACCTCATTTTATCGGCAATAACAAGGCCTAAGAAAAAGGATGTCTAGTGGGCTAGACGGCTAACCGGCTGGCCGTCGCGCCGGCTGGACGGCTAACCGGCTGGCCGTCGCGCCGGCTGGACGGCTAACTGGCTAACTGGCCAATCGTCCAGACGGCCAGACGTCCGGCCCGGCGAATCCGGCCGGCCAAACCCGGCATGCGGTCTGTCGCGGCGATATTCGGCTTGCCCCGCGCCACTTGCCGGATCATGATCCGCGGCACCGCAGATATTTTGCACGGAACCCGATCATGCCCGACAGGTTTACCGACGATCTGAAATCGCGACTGGCCGGCCTGCGCGCCGATGGTCTGTTCAGGACCGAGCGGGTGATCGCAACCCCGCAATCCGGCAGTATCGGGATCGAAGGCGGCCGTCGGGTCATCAACCTCTGTGCCAACAATTACCTGGGTCTGGCGGATCATCCCGATCTGATCGACACAGCGCAAAAGGCGCTTGGTCTTTACGGGTACGGGATGGCGTCGGTTCGCTTCATCTGCGGCACGCAGACCCCGCACAAGGCGCTCGAATCCCGCCTCGCCCAATTTCTGGGGACGGAGGATGCCATTCTCTATGCCGCCTGTTTTGACGCCAATACCGGCTTGTTCGAGACCATTCTGGGCGAAGAGGATGCGATCATATCAGACGCGCTGAACCACGCCTCGGTGATCGACGGTGTGCGCCTGTCCAGGGCCCGGCGGTTCCGCTATGCCAATTCCGACATGGCCGATCTTCGCGAAAAGCTGAAGGCCGCAGGCGGGGCCCGCTATCGTCTGATCGCCACCGACGGCGTGTTCTCGATGGACGGTTATCTCGCCCGGCTGAACGAAATCTGCGATCTGGCGGCGGAGTACGACGCGATGGTGATGGTCGATGACAGCCATGCGGTCGGGTTCATGGGCGCGACCGGTCGCGGCACGCCCGAGCATCTGGGCGTGATGGGCCGCATCGACATTCTGACCGGAACGCTGGGCAAGGCGCTGGGCGGCGCGTCGGGCGGCTATACCGCGGGATCGGGTGTGCTGGTCGAATGGCTGCGCCAGCGCTCGCGGCCCTATCTTTTTTCCAACACGCTGGCCCCGGTGATCGCGGCAACGTCGATCCGGGTGCTGGACCTGCTCGAAGAAAGCCATGCGGCCCGCGAACGCCTGCACCGAAACGCCCGGCACTTCCGCCGGGAAATGACCGCGCTTGGTTTCGATCTGTTGCCCGGAGAGCACCCGATCATTCCGGTGATGCTGCGCAATCCGCAAACCGCCCAGGACATGGCCGCGGCGCTGGGCGAGGCGGGTGTTTTCGTGACCGCCTTTTCCTTTCCCGTGGTGCCCAGGGGGCAGGACCGGATTCGCACGCAGATGTCGGCGGCGCACAGCGCGGCAGAGCTTGACATTGCCATCGCCGCATTTGCCAATGTCGGCCGGGCCCTGCGGGTGATTGCATGAAAAAGACGATGAAAGCGCTGGTGAAATCTCAGGCTGCGCCGGGGCTGTGGATGGAAACCGTCGCAGTGCCCGAACCCGGCCCCGGCGACGTTCTGATCGGCGTGCGCAAATCGGCGATCTGCGGCACGGACGTGCATATCTGGAACTGGGACAAGTGGGCACAGGAAACCGTGCCGGTCGGGCTGGTGACGGGCCACGAGTTCTGCGGCGAGATCGCGGCGACCGGTACGGCGGTCACGCGATTCACAAAAGGACAGCGCGTATCGGGCGAGGGCCACATCACCTGCCACAAATGCCGCAACTGCCGGGCCGGGCGCGCGCATCTGTGCCGCAACACCATGGGCGTGGGCGTGCAGCGGCCGGGATCCTTCGCCGAATATGTGTGTCTGCCGCAGGAAAACGTGGTGCCGATCCCCGCAGACATCCCGGACGAGATCGCCGCCATCTTCGACCCTTTCGGCAATGCCGTTCACACCGCACTATCGTTCGATCTGGTCGGCGAAGACGTGCTGGTCACCGGCGCCGGTCCGATCGGCATCATGGGGGCGCTGGTGGCACAGCGGGCCGGCGCGCGAAAGGTGGTGATCACCGACATCAATCGCTATCGGCTGGATCTGGCGGCACGGATGGGCGTGCGGCATGTGGTCGATGCCGCGCAGGAAGATCTTGGCGCGGTCATGCAGCGCATCGGCATGAACGAGGGCTTTGACATCGGGCTGGAAATGTCTGGCGCGCCGCCCGCCATGCGCGACATGATCCGGTCCATGAACAACGGCGGCAAGATCGCGCTGTTGGGGATTGCGCCCAGGGGGTTCGACATCGACTGGCACGAGGTGATATTCAAGATGCTGACGATCAAGGGCATTTACGGCCGCGAAATGTTCGAGACCTGGTACAAGATGATCGCGCTGGTTCAGGGCGGGCTGGACCTGAGCGACCTGATCACCCACCGCCTGCCGGTCGCCGATTTCGCGAATGGTTTCGCGGCCATGCGGGCGGGCCATGCGGGCAAGGTGGTGCTGGACTGGGGTTAAGGTCGCCTCAACAGCATTTCTTCCGCAGGTCAAAGACCACGATGGTTTCAATCCATGATACGGGCATTCGTTTCGGGCTGTCCACGGGGTTCATCGGTTGCGCTCAGGTGTCCAATTGAAATCCGGGGCCCGGCCAATTCGCCATAATTGATCCCATCATTCTTGACAATCCTCGGCCAACGCAAGGCATTGTTTTCGGTTCGGATACTCAAGTTGCTCGATTGAAACATGTTGTCCGGTTTTTCGATCTCTTGCGCGCTGCACATTTGCGCAGTGAAACGGTGGCATTGCAAAGTGAGATTGAATTTGCAGTGAATTCCATCGGTTAGGGAGGCGAAAAGATGAAGCCGATTATCGCATTCGTGTTGGTTTTGATTTCTTCGACGGTATTGGGAACCGTTTTGCATGCGCAAAATGTTTACGTCGGCTCTTTCTTGGGGCGAAACAGTGCCTCAATGATCTGTTCGACCAACCTTACAGATTGTCCATTTATCGGATTTGATGAAGTGTTCGACACTGCCCATAACGAAGTCGGATTATTTGGTGGATTCCGAACCGCATCGAAACCGGTGTTCATAGGTGTCGAAGGCGAAATTGCACGAGGGGAACTGGATCTGTTTGTTGACAACAATCCTTACGCTAGTGCGCATTCGAGAGTGAAACTCTTGGTCGGCGCGGACATATCGAATGCGACGGTGTACGGTTTCGTTGGAGCAGGAAGTCTCAGGCTCGATCATATAGCGGGTGGTTGGATTGTCACCGGTCCGACGCGGGTATTCGGAGCCGGCGTCGAATATGATATCAATGAACGAATTGGCATTCGGGTAGAATCTTTGACCGAGGTCGGGACATTGACCGATATTCGTAACACTTATGACTGGAAAAACACTTCGGTTCGGGCCGGGGTCACGGTCACCTTCAAATAGGTTTCCCTGTTATGCGGCTGTGCAATACAAATCCGGCCTAAATCGCGCTATTTGGTCTCTGTCGTTTGCGGTCGGGTCAACCGGCATCGCTTGTGACCACGTTTGATGCTCTCCCAAGAATTTAGGGCCAATGATCCGTCAAGACTTCGTCAAACGGCCGCCATCCGCTCGCCCCGCCCCACGGATCAGCCGAACCGGAACGCCGACTGCCGAGCACCCATCAGGGTTTCGGCGTAAACGCAGATTCCGTCGTTTTCCCCGGCCGCCCCCGCCGCGACCATCAGGGGCAGCAGGTGGTCTTCGCGTGGATGCGCCGCCCGCGCACCGGGTGCGGCGGCCCAACCGGTGAGCGCCGCGTCCCGCAGCAGCGGATCGCCGGTCACCACGGCTTGCAGCCAGGCATCAAAAAGATCGGCATCGGCATTGTCGTGCCCGGTCACGAAGGCCCGCAGATTGTGGCTGGACATGCCCGAGCCGATGATCAACACGCCCTCGGCGCGCAAGGGCGCCAGCGCACTGCCCGCGTCCAGATGGTGGCGCGGGTCAAGATCCGCGCGCAAAGACATCATCGCCACCGGAATATCGGCATCCGGCAGCGCCACCTTCATCGGCACGAAAACCCCGTGGTCATAGCCGCGCGTGGCATCAAATGCGGTGCTGATCCCGGCGTCCGCCAAAAGATCCGCCGCGCGTCGCGCCAGATCGGGCGCGCCGGGCGCGGGCCAGCGCAATTCATAGGTATGTGGTGGAAAATTGTTGTAATCAAACAGCAATTCCGGGTTCGGGTTGTTCGAAAGCGTTATACGCTCGGCTTCCCAATGCGCGGTGATCAGCAGGATTTGCCGCGGCCTCTGCGCCAGATTTCCAATCACCGCGGCCAGAAACGCCCGCATCTTTTCCCAGGTTTCGGGCGGATCCCAATCCATGAAGAAACACGGCCCCCCGCCATGCGGCAGGAATAATGTCGGTTGCAGTTGCTGCATCAAAGTCGGCCCCTTTCGTTTTCAGATATGATCCGCCTGCCCGCCTTCAAGACCGCGATCACGGATATCTGAGCATTGAGATTGCCGCCGGATTCTGAAAGGCTGCCATCGCAATGCGTTGGCCGGAGGACGGGCGTGAAAATCAAATATCTGCACACGATGGTCCGGGTGGCGGACCTCGATCAAACCATCGCCTTTTTTCGCCTGCTTGGTCTGGCCGAGACGCGGCGCTACGAAAGCGAAGCCGGGCGGTTCACACTGGTCTTCCTGACCCCGCCCGGACAAGCGGACGCCCATGTCGAACTGACCTGGAACTGGGACGGCGATGACGACTTGCCCGCCGACAGCCGCCATTTCGGCCATCTGGCCTATGAGGTTGAAAATATTTACGATCTCTGCGCCCATCTGGCCGAAAATGGCGTCACCATCAACCGCCCACCGCGCGACGGCCACATGGCATTTGTGCGTTCGCCCGACAATATCTCGGTCGAGTTGCTGCAAAAGGGCCCGGCCCTGCCGCCGGCGGAGCCCTGGGCCAGCATGGAAAACGTCGGGCATTGGTAAGCGGACCCCCGCCTTGATCTGTTGGCAGGTCGCTGAAAAAGCCGGGGTCGTGCGTGCAGCGATGTTTTCCGCGACTCGCAACCGATACCGCGAAACACGAAATTCCGAACGCGGGACAGAGCTGTGAACAGCGATTCACTGCGGATAATCAAAGGTTTATAAGTTGCGGCATTGCGTGACTAAAATATTTTAGTCAACATCCGATCCGGGCGGGGATTTCCACAAATTTTCCCCGAATTCGGATGCCCCGGCCCTTTTCCGGCAGCCTGTCAGAGACCGCTGCAAAACGCCGACCCGCGCCGTTCGGCGGCACCCCGCCTTCGATCTTCCACCCGGCGGCACCACCGAACACCACCATGAAAGGAAATTTTCAAAAGACTCCTCAGGAAGAGTATTCCCGGATTTCCTTCGATTTAAGATCCTTCGCGCAGGATTTTCCGAATTCTGGCGCAGCGGTGATTTGACAGGCATGATACCGCGCACCCATAGTTGCGACGTTGCCAATTGAACCCGGAACGCCCGCTTGCGATATTTGCCCCTGCTGCTGACCTTCGTTGTCCTGCAATCCTCCGCCGCGCTGGCGCAGGAAAAATGCGGGGTCGAGCTGGTCCTGGCGCTGGATGTGTCGCGCTCGGTCAACCCGGAGGAGTTCGATCTCATTCGCCACGGCACCGCCGAGGCTTTCCGGCATCCCGAGGTCATGGAGCTGATCGGCTGGCTGGACGGTGGGGTTCTGGTTACCGTGACCCAGTGGAGCGGCCCGGCGCAGCAAAAACAGATGATCCCGTGGTCGCATCTGAAAGACGCGCCAAGCCTGCTGGCCTTTGCCGCGCTGGTGGACACCATGAAACGCGCCTATCGGTTCGACCTGACGGCACCGGGCGACGCTCTGGCGCATGCGGCGTCGCTGGGGGCGTCCGCGCCGCGCGAATGCCGCCGCCGGGTGATCGACATATCGGGCGACGGCGTGCGCAACACCGGGTTGGATACCGCACTGGTCGCCTCCGAAATCGCGGCCAGCGGGATTACCGTCAACGGGCTGGTGATCCGGGGTGCAACTCCCGATCCGCTGGTATATTATCTGGCCGACGTGAAACGCGGACCGCTGTCTTTCGTCGAGGTTTCCGACGGTTACGATGATTTTCCCCGGGCGATGTTCCGCAAGTTGCTGCGCGAGCTGACGCCCAGCCTGTCGGACAATCCCGCAACAAGGGCGCCGGGATGAAACCGGCAACGCGCCTGATTTTTGCGATGGTCGCGGCCCTGGCGATGGCGGGACCGGCAACGGCGGCATGCCGGCAGGCGCTGGTTCTGGCGCTGGACGTTTCGGGGTCGGTCGATCACGCCGAATACCGCCTGCAACTCGAAGGTCTGGCCACGGCGCTGGTCGATCCCGAGGTCCAGAGCCTGTTGCTCGCCTCGCCCGATGTGCCGATCATCCTCAGCATTTTTGAATGGTCCGGTGCGGATTATCAGAAGGTCATCCTGAACTGGACCCCCCTGTCGAACCGCGCGACGCTGGAACAGATCGCCGGTGGCCTGTTGCAGCAACAGCGCGCGCGCGCGTCGTTTTCCACCGCAATCGGCCACGCGCTGAACCATGCCATCACGCTGCTGGATACGGCGCCGCGGTGTTTCGTCGATACCATCGACATTTCCGGCGACGGCAAGAACAACGACGGGCCGCGCCCGAAATCGGTGATGATCGCCGCTGCGCGCGGCAATCTGACCGTCAACGGTTTGGTGGTCGGAATTCCGGCGGGTCCCGATCAGGAAATGCTGGAACAGGAAGTCGCCGAACTGACCTCGTATTACAAGGACGAGGTGATTTACGGGCCCGACGCCTTCATCGAATCCGCGCACGGGTTTCAGGATTTCGGCCGGGCGATGAAACAAAAGCTGCTACGCGAGGTCGCCCAGATCGTGGCGGATGCCCGATGAGTCGACTTCCGTGCGATCCAGTCAATGGCACCCACCGCACAGCCCCAAAGGTTCCCGGATGAAATCCCGTTCATTTCCGATACTTGGGGTCGTTCTGGCGATGCTCTGCCTGCCCGGCCCTACCCGTGCCGCGTGCCGGCAGGCGCTGGCGCTGGGGCTTGATGTTTCCTCGTCCGTGGACCCGGTCGAATACGAGCTGCAGATGGGCGGTCTGGCAAAAGCGCTGCTGGACGACGAGGTTCAGGCGCTCATCCTTGCGCAGCCCTCGGCACCGGTGGCGCTGGCGATCTATGAATGGTCCAGCGCCCATGACCAGACCCTGATCGTGGATTGGAAACTGATCACGGATGCGGGCGATCTGCGCGCGATTGCAGCAGCGCTGGATGCGCGGCGGCACCGGGCGATCACGCGGTCGACCGCGTTGGGCCATGCCATCCGCTTTGGCGGCGCGTTGCTGGACCGCGCGCCGGGCTGCTGGCATCTGACGCTGGACATTTCGGGCGACGGCAAGAACAACGACGGTTTTCTGCCCGATATTGCCCATCGGGACCCGGTTTTCAGGTCGGCCACGATCAACGGTCTGGTGATCGATTTTGATTCCGCCGAGAACGACCAGATCACCGACTACCGTCCCGGCGACCTGTCGAAATACTACCGGGACGAGGTGATCCAGGGCGCCAATGCCTTTATCCAGACCGCGAACGGCTTTCGGGATTATTCGGTCGCGATGCGGCGCAAATTGCTGCGCGAACTCGATATTGCCGTGTCGGGATTGCGACCCGGGACCGGCCAATTGCAGGCCCGTGCCCTTGAAACGGTGCCGTCGGTGCAATAGATTGGCGCTGTCCGCTTGCGGACTATGGCGATAAACGCGCTCGTAATAAACGGATCGGACCCGGGGGCGGTACCCGGCGGCTCCACCAAACTGCGTCATTTGCGCATTCGGGGGCCGAAACAGGATCGACGGACGTCTAAAGGGGTTAGCTTTTGCTCGGCGGGATGCCACCGTTATCGGCGCAAACAAGCTAGTTGCAAATGACAACAAAGCTCCGATGGCTCTGGCTGCGTAAGCAGTCCGAAATATCGAAAAACTAAGTCCTGGGCCTTTGCTGGTTCAGGCGGGGTTCGCAGGCACCTGGCAACAGAAGCCTGCACTTTCATCGCCAGGACAATTTTTGCAAAGCACCACGATCGGCGGCATTTGCCTCAACTTCTAGGCGAAAAATGGCCGGTCGGCATTCCCGAAACCTTGATTTCCGGCGCGATGTGTCTTAGCGTCGTCTTGGGTGGAAATGTCGGTATCGTGCGAGGTTCCACCATTTTCAAGCTGCTGCGAATATTATTGATGGCCGGGGTCCTGTTTTCGGGGCATTCGATCAACCCCGATATTTTTGACGATATCATCGCGAAAATCAGACTGTCGCAGCGACACGACGCGGATATGGCGCGTCTGCATTTTTCGCAATTTGGTGGCGAAGACGGACGGCCCGCCAGCGCCGAAGCGGCAGCGACCTCCATCCATTTCCTGCACGTCAAAACCAGCGAAAATGAATAGCGTCGTCGCCAAAGCAAAGGTCGACTTCGCGACCGCACGATTGCGTTGACCCGGTCCATGGCCACCGTTACGCTTTTCGGATGCAATTGGGAGGCTTTCATGTTGCGACGTTTATGGGCCGTTTTAGTGGTAACTTTTTTCCTTTCACCGGCCCTGGTCGGCCCGTCCGTGGCCGCCGACAACCGCACTGACGCGGAAAAAGAGGCCTATGCCGCCTTGCTGGCGTCCATCACGATGGTCGAACCCGTTGATCTGCTGAAGTTGCTGGTGGCCGATCGGCCCGAAAACGATCCGCCACCAGCGATGCTGGCGCATCTGATGTATCTGAACGGAAACTTCAACGTCGCGGCGTTTTACTTCAAGATCGACTATGGACAGAACCCCGATAATATCGAAAGTTTGAGCAATTTAGCGGGGATAATGGTTGAACTTCATGCAAATGACCCGGACCGGTTTCCCGCCAGTTCTCTGGATTGGGCGCTGGAACTCGCCCGCAAGGCTGCCGAAATCGCGCCAGAGAATGCGGGGGCGCAGAACACGCTGGCATTCGTGGCACGCGCCAACGCCGTGCGCGAACTTGACGCGCGCCCGGACCTTGCCGAAACGCTGTTGCAGGAATCCGCCAACGCCGCGGGTCGCGCAACCGGAATCGAGCCGGAACGCGCCATTTTCTGGACCAATCTGGCCCGTGCGGAATACCTGAAAAACAACCCGGATGCCGCAGGCGAGGCGCTGCGCCGGGCCAAACAGGCCGAACCCGACAGCCCGACGGTTTTTCTGACCGCACAGGCCATCGACCAGCCGGTCCCCGAAGATGACGGTACATCGCAGGTCGGAAAACAATGCAACGTCGATTTCAAGTGCGAGGAAATCTGCCCGAAAAGCATCATTGGTCAGGTCAATTTTGTTTCCTGCAAGCTGGAAAACGCGACCCAGCAAAGCAACTGCAAGGCCGGAAAGCCCTACGCCACCGCCTTTAACTGTGAGGAAGAATTTCCGGTCTTTGGCGCGACGCCGGGTCTCAGCAACAAGGCGTCGATCTGCATTCCGGGCGTGTGTTTTCACATCAGCCTCAAGGGCAATGGCGATGTCGATATCCGCGTCGAGGGCGGGCCCAGTCTGGGGCCGATCAAGGCCGTGTTCGGGGCTGATGTTCATTATTCCAACAATAGCGGTTTCAGCGTCGATCGCTTTGGCGGCGGCGTCAAGTTCAGCCTTTTCAACAAATCCGCCGCCGGCGATCTTTCCGGCAAAATCTCGGAAATCAACCCGGTCGAAGTCAAGATCAGCTCGTTCGATGGCAAACCGGCAACGTTAAAGGCCACCGCCATGGGGCATGGGTTGATCGAGTTTCAATGAGGTCCCGCCCGCATTTCGGCAGCAACACGCAGACATATCCGCCACGGCGCCCGGTTGGCCTTCAACATCAGCACGGCATATTGGGGCACAACCAACTGAAAACGTTGCGGGAAACGCCGGTTTCGCCCCCAATCCCCGGAAGATTGCGATACGATTTGGGTTGATTGTCGCGGGTGGAATTATGTACCCCTTTGGATGAGCCGGACGTCCGCGAGTCCGGGGCAGGCAACGACGAGCACGTCATGACGGACACGATCCATTACGGCCAGTTGATGCACCGCGCCATGCGCGGCCTGCTTGCCGAAGTGTTGCGCAACGTCGCCAGGAACGGTCTGCCGGGCAAGCATCATTTTTTCATCACGTTCGACACCAAAGCCGCGGGCGTTGAAATCCCTATCTGGTTGGCGGAGCGTTATTCCGACGAGATGACGATCGTGCTGCAGGAATGGTTCGCCGACCTTGTCGTGCAGCCGGACGCCTTTTCGGTGACCCTGAATTTCAGCGAAGAACAGGTTTCGTTGCGAATCCCGTTTGACGCGATCAAGACCTTTGTGGACCCCAGCGTCGAATTAGGACTGCGTTTCGAAGCCACAGACGAGACCGGCGCCGCGCTGCCGGTCGACGTCGACGGCCCGATGACGGAAATCGACGAGGAGCCGGATTCCGCCGATGCCGAGATCGTAAGCCTCGACTCCTTTCGCAAGTGAACCTGTCGGGTCGACCGCCCCGCCTGACCGACACGCGGCACCGGGTGCGCGCGGCAATTGAGTTTCGCTGACGCCTTGACTATACGAAGGCGAATTCTCTGATTCAGGACAAGGTAACATGGCCAAAACCCGCACGGAATCCGATTCCTTCGGCCCGCTCGAAGTGCCCGCCGACAAATATTGGGGCGCGCAGACCCAGCGCAGCCTGATCAATTTTCCGATCGGCTGGGAAAAGCAGCCGGTTGCCATCGTACGGGCGCTGGGCGTGATCAAATCCGCTTGCGCCGAGGCAAACATGACGCTGGGCAAGCTCGACCAGACCCGGGGGGACGCGATCGTGAGCGCGGCGGGCGAGGTTATTCAGGGCAAGCTTGATGCGCATTTTCCGCTGGTCGTCTGGCAGACCGGCTCGGGCACGCAATCCAACATGAACGCGAACGAGGTGGTCTCGAACCGCGCCATCGAGCTGCTGGGCGGCACGATCGGCACCAAGGAACCCGTGCATCCGAACGACCATTGCAATATGGGGCAAAGTTCGAACGACACCTTTCCCACCGCGATGCACATCGCAACCGCGACAATGGCGCACGAGGTGCTGTTGCCGGGCCTTGCGCATCTCCACAAGGCACTGCACATCCATGCCGAAGCATTTGCCGACATCATCAAGATCGGGCGCACCCACACCCAGGACGCGACCCCGCTGACGCTTGGGCAGGAATTCGGCGGCTATGCCTTTCAGGTCGAACAGGGCATCGCGCGCGTGCGCCATGCGCTGGAAAACATCTATGCCTTGGCGCAGGGCGGTACGGCGGTCGGCACCGGCCTGAATACGGTCGCGGGCTGGGACACGATGGTTGCGGCCAATATCGCGCGGATCACCGGCCTGCCCTTTGCCCCGGCCCCCAACAAGTTCGAGGCGCTGGCCGCCCATGACGCGATGGTGGAAATGTCCGGCGCCCTGAAAACGGTGGCGGCCAGCCTGTTCAAGATCGCCAATGACATCCGTCTGCTGGGCTCGGGCCCGCGCTGCGGACTGGGGGAACTGGTCTTGCCGGAAAACGAGCCCGGCAGCTCGATCATGCCGGGCAAGGTGAACCCGACTCAGGTCGAGGCGCTGACCCAGGTCTGCGCCCATGTGATGGGCAACGACGCCGCCATCGGATTCGCCGGATCTCAGGGGCATTTCGAACTGAACGTCTATAAACCGATGATTGCGTATAACCTGTTGCAATCAATGCAACTTCTGGGCGATTCGACGCGGTCGTTCACCGATAATTGCGTCACCGGCATCAAGGCGGACGAAGAACGGATCGGGCGACTGATGTGGGAAAGCCTGATGCTGGTTACGGCGCTCGCACCGGAAATCGGTTATGACAATGCAACGATCGTCGCGAAAACCGCCCACAAGAACCGGACCACGCTGAAGCAGGAGGCGATCCGCCTGGGATTTGTCGACGCCGACACGTTTGACCGCATCGTGCGACCCGAAAGGATGATCGGCCCGAAAGAGGCCTGAATCATGGCTGGCAACCGCCCGAAAAAGCACTCGCTGACGCTGAACGGACACCGCACTTCGGTCTCGCTGGAAGATGAATTCTGGCGCGCTTTCCGCAAGATCGCCGAAGCGGAATCCGTGCCGCTCAACCAACTGGCCGCCCGAATCGATATCGAGCGGGGAAGCGACACCGGTCTGGCGGGCGCCATAAGGCTGTATGTCCTGCGATATTTTCAGGGCCGGGATTAACCCGGCGTTTACCCTGATCCACCAGGATCGCACAATGCACCAGCCGAACCTGCCGCCGATTTCACCCGAATACTGGCTGACCCACCTGTTCAGCGCCAAGGCCGCCAGAAACGGCGGCATCGTAAGGCGCAAGGTCCGCGATGTTGAACGCATTCTGGGCCGCCGCGCATTTGAGAACGAACTGCACAGACGAGGCTTTAGCGCCGTGGAAAATGCCGGGCAGTTCGTCATCTTCTGCAATTCCGAACCGATCCGGCTGACCCGAAATTCCCACAACGCCCAAATCCTTGGCAAGGATTTGGCCCAGACTTTGCAAAAGTCTGATCGCGGCCCGCGGGCACCGCCGAAACGGTGGCGGCCCAAATCCTTGCAAAGGATTTGGGCAAGAGTTTTGCAAAACTCTTGACCTACCGGCGGGTCAGTTTCAGCCAGATGCCGTCATTGGCGCGCACGGTCAGGTGGGCAACAGGTATCGGTGGGCGTTCCGGCACAATATCGAACCGGAACGCCTGAACCAGCGTTGCCAGCAGCAGGACCCCTTCGACCATCGCGAAACCCGCCCCCGGGCAGACGCGTTCGCCCGCGGAAAACGGCAGAAAGGCATCGCGCTGGCAGGATTTCCCGTTCGCGGTCTCCCACCGGTCCGGGTCGAAATGATCCGGGTCGTCCCACAATCGTTCATGCCGGTGCAGGTGCCATGGCGACAGCACGATATGGGCCCCTTTCGGTATTTCGCGGTCCCGGAACCGCTCGGGCCTTTCGGTGGTCCGGATCATCATCGGCACCGGCGGATAAAGCCGCAACGCCTCGCGATAAACCGCACGGGCAAATGGCAGCTTGCGCAGCATGGCGAATTCCGCCGGGCCATGGCCCAGCGCGGCATCCGCTTCCGCCGCCAGACGCGATTGCACGCCGGGGTCGAGCGCGATCAGATACAATGCCCAGGCCAGCGCCGAGGCCGAAGTCTCGTGCCCGGCCAAAAAGAATATCGCCACCTGATCGACCATTTCGCCGGTCCGGAACACTTCGCCGGTCATGGGATCAGGTGTGGTCATGATTTTGGTCGCCAGATCGTCGGGCGCGGTCCCGGCAGCAATCGCTTGGGCGCGGGCCTCGACCAGCCCACCCAGAAGGCGGCGAATCTCTCGACCGCTGCGCCCGGTTTCGGGCCGCTGAAAGCGCGGAAACCAACCTGGCAGGCGCACGAACGAGCCAAGATTGAGCAGCGGTTGCGTCCGTTGATAGCGGCGAAATTCGCCGAAGACTGCACTGGCCGTATCGTTATCGATGGGGATCGAAAACAGGGTTCGGAAAATGACGTCGGCGGCAAGATGCGAACATTCGGCTTCAATTTCCACGGGTTCACCGTCGGCGATATCACCCAACCGCGCCACGGTCGCCCTTCCCGCCGCAACCATCGCCGGAAAGGTCGCCCGCAATTTGCCCCCTTCAAAGGCCGGGTCGATGATCCGCCTCTGGTGCCGCCAGACCTCGCCATTTGTGACGAAAACCGAATTTCCCAGCAGGGATTTCAAGCTTTCGCGGATGAGTTCGGCCTTGGGAAAATCACGCGGTCGCGCCGATAGCACGGTTTTCACCAGTTCCGGCTGGTTGATCAGGTAGGACCGAAAGAACGGGGTGCGAAATTCTGCCATCCAGGCGCGGTACAATTTCGCGGGTTGCGACGAAAAGATATCGCGCCGAAACAGCCGCAAATGGCGGAGCAGCGAAACCTTTTCCGGTCTTGCGGCGGGCTTGGGGGCAAGGACAGGTCTGCGCTTCATGGCCCCTCGCGCGATTGAAAGCCCGACAATGCGCGGGTGACGCGGCTGGGCGATGGGGTGCGTCCCGCAAATCGCGCGGCCAGCGATTGCGGGCCCGCCGTGATCCGGAAATAGTCGTAATCCTTTGGCCGGTCAAAGGCGCAAAGATACTGAAAGTGCAGGCGAAAGAACCGCCATTTAAGGCTTTTCAGCAGTTCCGGCGACAGCGATTGCGTAAATGCCGCCGAAAAGACCAGGGGCCAGCGTTTGCCTTGGTCGGGATCGGCACCGCTGACCGCCACAGGATCGCACAACGCGAACGTACAGCCGTCGCCCGGCGCGGTGACATCGACCCATGTCACATGCGCTTGCTGGCTCAGATACCACAGATCGCGCCGCAGCGGTCCGGCTTTCGGCAGGAACGAGACCATCGGCACCACCTGCCCCAGTGTCAGAAACCCGAGTTTCGGCCCCCCCGGCACAAGCGGATGTTGCCGCAGCAAATCCGCCAGCACCGTCACCCCCAGATGCGCACCCGAGGAATGGCCGACCACCAGAACTTCGTCGGTGTCGCTGGCCAGCGCTTTGGCGATCCGCTCCACAAACGCCTGCATCCGCCCGGCAAGCTGCGGCGGGCTGGCACCGTAATACTGGGCCGAAAAGGCGTAATCATGCAGCAGGTAATAGGCGAACAGAAATTTGTCGAGCCGCCGGAACCAGACCAGAACCCACAAACCGAACCCAAGGCCCAGCGCCCAGCCGACGCCATAGGGGATGAATTGCGCGAAGCCAAACCGGACCACCAGCCCCAGCAGCAGCGCAATCATCAATTGCAGGGTCAACATGAAAACCGGGTACAGTGCCGCGATCACCGGCCCCTTGCGCAGGCGCATCAGACGAAAAAGCGCCCCGGTTCCGACATATATCCAGACGACCCGCGCCAGTAGCAGAAACGTGCCCACGATGCTGCGGTCCATCGAAACCCGTACGATATCCGACCATAGCAGGAACTCGACATCGGTCGTCGTATCGGCACCATCCATGTGGCTGGTCACCGACCAACCATAGGTCTCTCCCCCTGATTTTCCTTTCAGATCAAGTGAATAACCCGAAATATCCGCCTGTAGCGCCCCTTCGGAGCGATAAAGCTCGCGGTATCGGCGCGGCAACATCGGATCGTAGCCGGGAATATAGAATACCCGGCGGTTTCGCACGTCCTGCGATTTGGAACTGGCCTGCTCGGCTGTCACAGAGCTTTCTTTCGTCTCTCGTGACCCCAGTCTAGCGAACCTCGGCGCGAATATTAAGCGACATTTCGGTCAGCCGATCCCGCCCAGCGCCGGAACGTTTTCCAGCAGCCACCATGAAAACCGCGAGAACGCGCCGGTCGCCATCGTGACCCCGACCAGAACCAGCAACGCGCCCATGGTTTTTTCGATCAGTCCCATGTGCCGCTTCATGCGGTTCATCAGCCCCGCCGCCCGGTTGATGAAAACCGCTGACAGGATAAACGGCGCGCCCAGACCGATGGCGTAGACCGCCATCAGGAAGGTCCCACGCCCGATGCTGTCTTCCTGCGCCGACATGCTCAGAATTGCGCCCAGGATCGGGCCGATGCACGGGGTCCAGCCAAACGCGAATGCCAGCCCCAGGACATAGGCCCCGAACGAAGACCCGCCGCGATCACCGGCATCCAGACGCGCCTCGCGCATCAGCAGCGGAATGCGGAAAACACCGAGAAAATGCAGCCCGAACACCACGATCAGCCCCCCGGCGATCCGACCGAACACGACCTGATTTTGCAGGAAGAACCGCCCGAATGCCGATGCCGTGAATCCCAGCAACAAAAACACGGTCGAAAGCCCCAGAACGAAAAACACCGAGGCAATGACCGCCGGTCGCCGCGAAGCCCGCGTGTCGGTCAGTTCGCTCATGCTGATACCACCCATATAGGCCAGGTAGGGTGGGATGATCGGCAGGACGCAGGGGGACAGAAAGCTCAGCACGCCCGCGCTCAGCGCAATCAGGATCGAGACCATCAGCCCGGCATCCAACAGCTCAATTCCGAACATCGCCTTCCCTTTGCATCGCCTTCCTGTTTGCTCTAGACGATTGTGCTTCACGGATCACTGCGCAAAGGGTCACATTGGCGTGGAAGATTGTTACAGCGACAATTCCGGCACCATCTGGGACGCCGAGCTCGACGCGACCGGCCTGTTATGCCCCCTGCCCGTGCTGAAGGCCCGCAAACGGCTGGGATCGCTGGGTGTCGGGCAGGTTCTGCGGGTGTTGGCGGATGATCCGGCGGCGGTGGTCGATATCCCGCATTTCTGTCACGAGCAGGGGCACAAGCTTGTGGCGGCGGATTGCGAGGGCACCCCACACGTCTATTTGATCGAGAAACAATAAGCCCGTCGACGAGCCGCCGAACCCCGCACCCTTGCACCGGCGACGTCCGAGGCCTGACACGCGCGCGGTCGGCGTCCGACCCCCGGCGCGGCGGTTTCGCATCCCGGCGGATCGCATGGCGGTTTTTCGTCCCGGCAATGTGTGTTTCCGCTGGTCCGCCGCCACTGGGTTCGGGCCTGTCCGCCGGTGGCTCGACGGATCGACCTGACGCAATGGCTTATCCGCCCAAGGCTGCGCCTTTATAACGGTTCGCGGGCCACCCCGCATGACGCCCCAGCGGCGTGCAGGTTGCCCGGAATTTCGGTGATCCGGTTTATGGGTCAGCGTGTCGGCCGGTCACCCGGATCTCCGGCTTGCCAGTTTACCGGTCATCTGGCTCACCGGTTGGCCGGTCATCCAGTTTACCGGCAATCTGAGCCTCCGGTCATGCAGACAAACGGTTACGAGGTATTCCGGCCATGCAGCCATCTGATCCATTGGTCTAACAGGATACCGGTCATCCGATTTTCCCGCCATCGGTAATCCAGTCATCCGATAATCCGGTTTACCGGTCCATCGGTGATCCAGTTTATTGGCGATCCAGTTTACCGACCTACCAGTCTGCCGGTCCACCGGATATCCGGTCTACCAGCCTACCGGTTTACTGGCCCACCGGTCCACCGGATATTCGGTCTACCGGTCTACCGGTCTACAGGTCATCTGGTAATCTGGTCATCCGGTAATCTGGTCATCTGGCCATCTGGTCATCTGGTCTATCAGTCTACCAGCTCTCCGGTTTACCAGCCCTCCGGTCTACCGGATATCCGATCTACCGGTAATCCGATCTACCGGTAATCCGGAAAACTAGTTCATTGTTTTATTTCAGTGCATTAAGGGAAGATTTCAGCGGTTTTCTGCGATTTTGAATGACCACTTCACGCGTGGGTCCCGGCGCCCATCGAGGTCTGGTACGCCATGAAACCGGGGCCGGCTTCAACGAAATGGGAAAACAACCGCGCAGAATTCGCGTCGGTCCCGCCGGTCGTCGCACGCGGAAAGAACGCCAATTCCAGCCCTATTCGGCCGCTTGCTGTTGCGGCGCGCCGCCGGATTCAAGTGCCGCCAGCAATTCACTCCGGCGACTTTCATAGGCCTTGATGCTGGCCATCTTGACCGGGCCGAAACCGCGAATCTGGGTCGGTAATCGGGCAAGCTGGCAGGCAAGCTCGGTGCTTGCCGGGTCGGTTTGCGCCAGAATACCGGCGATGTCCGCCTCGTACTGCCGGATCAGCCGTCGTTCGCGACGCCTCTCCGCACCAAAACCGAACGGATCAAACGCCGTCCCGCGCAGGAATTTCAGTCGCGCCAACACGGAGAAAACCGGCAAGATCCACGGTCCGAATTTACGCTTTTTCGGGCGGCCATCGGCCCCTTTTCGCGCCAGCAGGGGGGGCGCCAGGTGGAATTCGAGCTTTACATCCCCATCAAACTCGGCCGCAACATGGTCCCGCACATTTGCGGCGTGCAGGCGCGCGACTTCGTATTCATCCTTGTAGGCCAGCAACTTATGATACCCCTGCGCAATCGCGAGGCGCAAAGGATCGCTGGTGGCAAAAACCAGCGACAGGTATTTTTCCGCCAATGCGTCTCCCTGATAGGCGCGCAGGTGATCGGCACGAAACGCAATCATTTCATCGGCCGATTTATGGGGTTTCACCCGGCTCTCGCCCAGATGTGCCTGTGCCTCGGTCGGGTTTTCCACCGCCCAACGGCCCAGATCAAACGCGCGATTGTTGCCGTCGACCCCGGTGCCGTTCAATTCGATGGCCGCAATGATCGATTGTCGTGAAAGCGGCACCAGACCGCGCTGCCAGACCGCGCCGAAAATCATCATGTTGGAATAGATCGAATCGCCCAGCAACGTGCGCGCCAGCGCCGTCACGTCCAGAAAATCGACATTCTCCGATCCCAGACGCGCCTGAAGCGCCAGCGCCAGCCGATCGCTGGGCAGGTTGAAATCGGTGTTGCGCGTGAAATCGCCGGTGATGATTTCGTGGCTGTTCACCACCGCCTTCGTGCGCCCGGTTTTCATCATGCCCAGAGTTTTTGAGCCCGCCGAAACCACCAGATCGCCCCCAATGATGGCGTCCGCCTCGCCAACGGCGACGCGAATGGCGGTGATATCCGCGGCGTGTTCGGCGATCCGGCAATGGATGCTGACCGCCCCGCCCTTTTGGGCAAGCCCCGCCATTTCCATCATGCCGGCCGCCTTGCCGTCGATATGCGCCGCCATGGCCAGAATGGCCCCGATGGTCACGACTCCGGTGCCGCCGACGCCTGTGATCACAAAATTCACGGTACCGTCGATCGCCGGCAGTACCGGTTCGTCGAGATCCGGCAGATCGATGGTTCTGGCGGGTGCCTTGCGCAATCTGCCGCCCTTGACGGTGACAAAAGACGGGCAAAATCCGTCAACGCACGAAAAATCCTTGTTACAGGACGATTGGTCGATCGCGCGTTTGCGTCCCAGTTCGGTTTCAAGCGGCACGATCGAAACGCAATTGCTCTGCACCCCGCAATCGCCGCAGCCCTCGCAAACATCCGGGTTGATGAACACGCGTTGATCGGGGTCGGGAAACAGGCCGCGCTTGCGGCGGCGGCGCTTTTCCGCGGCGCAGGTCTGCACATAAATGATGGCCGATACACCTTTGATCTTGCGGTATTTTTCCTGCACGATTTCCAGATTCTCGCGGGTAGTTTTCTCGATGCTGGCGGGGAATGCGCCAAGGTCGACGGCTTCCTTTTCGTCGTAGACCAGCGCCACGCTGCCGACCCCCATCGCCACCAGTTCGCGCGCGATTCGCGGCGCATCCAGATCGCCCTCGTTGTGTTGACCACCGGTCATGGCCACGGCATCGTTGAACAGGATCTTGTAGGTGATCGTGGTTCCCGCCGCCAATGCCGCGCGGATCGCCTGCACACCCGAGTGATTGTAGGTACCGTCGCCGAGGTTCTGGAAAACGTGATCACGTTTGGAAAATGGCGCTTCGCCAATCCAGTTCGCCCCCTCGCCGCCCATATGGGTATATCCCAGAGTTTCACGATCCATCCACTGGACCATGAAATGGCAACCGATTCCGGCATAGGCCCGGCTGCCTTCGGGCACCTTGGTCGACGTGTTGTGCGGACATCCGGAACAATAATAGGCCAGCCGGGTGGCGATTTCAGGGGCATTGTCGTTGCGCTCGGCCTCGGTGATGGCGGCAAGCCCCGCCGTGATCGCGTCGGTTGAGCGGCCCTCGGCCTGAAAGATCGCGCCCAGCTTGCGCGCGATCATCACCGGTTCCAGCGCGAACCGGGTCGGGAACAGTTCTTCGCCCTTGTCGGTTTTCCAGCCAAACACACGGCGGCCGCGACGGTCGTCGAAAATCGCTTCTTTTACCTGTACTTCCAGCAGCTTGCGCTTTTCCTCGACCACGATGATCAGGTCCAGCCCTTCGGCCCATTCGTGAAACGAAGTCATGTCCAGCGGCCATGTCATCGCCACCTTGTAGGTGGTGATGCCCAGACGTTCGGCCTCGGTCGCGTTGATGCCAAGCAGGTCCAGCGCATGCGCGAGGTCCAGCCAGTTCTTGCCCGCCGCCACGATCCCGATCTTGGCACCCGGCTTGCCCAGAACCCGCTTGTCCAGCTTGTTGGCGCGGCCGAACGCCTCGGCGGCAAAGCGTTTATGGTCGTGCAGGCGCGCCTCCTGTGGGATCCGGTCGTCCACCAGGCGGATATTAAGACCACCCTCGGGCATCTCGAAATCCGGATGCACCAGCTTGATGCGGTCGGGGTTGGTATCCACGACCGAAGTGACCTCGATCGTGTCCTTCATGCATTTCAGGCCGACCCAGCAGCCCGAATAGCGGCTGAGCGCGTACCCGACCAACCCGTAATCCAGAATTTCCTGCACGCCCGCAGGCGACAGGATCGGCATCATGTTGTCGACCATCGCCCATTCGGACTGGTGCAGCGTGGTGGAGCTTTCGCCGGTGTGATCGTCCCCCAGACAGGCCACGACCCCGCCGAATTTCGAGGTGCCGGCCATGTTTGCATGTCGGAAAACGTCGCCCGAACGGTCCACACCCGGCCCCTTGCCGTACCAGAACCCGAAAACTCCGTCAAAACGCCCTTCGCCGCGCAATTCGGCCTGCTGCGTGCCCCACAGGGCGGTCGCGGCCAAATCCTCGTTCAGGCCCGATTCGAATTTCACGTCGGCTGCTTCCAGCACCTTGGCGGCACGCGCCATCTGGATGTCGACCCCGCCCAGCGGCGAACCGCGATAACCCGACACATAGCCCGCGGTATTCAGACCCGCGGCCACGTCGCGCGCCTTTTGCATCAGCATAAGACGCACCAGCGCCTGGGTGCCGTTCAGCAGGACCGTATGTTTCGAAAGATCGGTCCGGTCGTTCAGGCTGATATCGTGTTTGCTCATCTTCAGACCTCGGAATCGGTTTGCCCGGATTATAGGTCATCAAAGTTGACCTATAAAGTCAAATTTTCGTTGGGTTTGGATTGCATTAAAGACCCCAGCGCCCCTATTGTCCAACCGGGCAGGCGAAACGCCGAAATCTGGAAGAAAATCCATGGATTGGGACAAACTGCGCATATTCCACGCGGTCGCGGATGCGGGCAGCCTGACCCATGCCGGCGACGTGCTGCACCTGAGCCAGTCGGCGGTCAGCCGTCAGATTCGCGGCCTAGAGGAAAGCCTGAACGTCACCCTGTTTCACCGTCACGCCCGCGGCCTGATCCTGACCGAACAGGGCGAACTTCTGTTTGACGCAACCTCGTCCATGGCCGTGCGCCTTGAAACCGCCGAGGCCCGTATCCGCGACAGCGAGGACGAGGTTTTCGGCGAATTGCGCGTGACCACGACCATCGGATTCGGCACGCTGTGGCTGGCGCCGCGCCTGACCGCGTTATATCAGCGGCATCCCGACCTAAATATCGACCTGATGCTGGAAGAGCGGGTTCTGGACCTGCCGATGCGCGAGGCCGATGTTGCCATTCGCATGAAAGAACCCAGTCAGGCCGATCTGGTGCGGCGGCGTCTGATGTCGATCAACATGAAGTTATATGCGTCGCGCGAATATGTTGCGGAACATGGCAATCCCGCCAGCTTTGCCGACCTGAACGCGCATCGCATCATCAGCCAGAACACCAGCGCCGCGCAGGTTGCCGCCGGCGCCTCGTTGATTCGCAAACTGGTATCGCTCGACATCGCGTCGCACCTGCGGGTGAACAATTACTTCGGCATCCTGCAGGCGGTCCTGCACGGGCTGGGCATTGGGGTTCTGCCGGATTATCTGACCGATGATTTCCCCGATCTGGTCAACATCCTGCCCGAAGAATCCAGCAGCGAAGTGCCGGTCTATCTGGCCTATCCCGAGGAATTGCGCCATTCCAAGCGGGTGGAGGCGTTTCGCGACTTCGTTCTCGACGAAGTGATCGCCTATCGGCGGCGAAATAAAGCGACCGCAAATCAATAGCTTACCTTAGCCATGCATTGGCGCGATACCGGGTATGCGGATTCGTTGACGAATTTTGCTTGTTTAGTCAAAAACCTGTCCCTATGTGAATTTGCGAAGGCAGCGACCGGGGCGACCCGGGCTTCTTTCACCTCCCTGTTGGACTTAAGGCCGGGCTTGTCCCGGCCTTTTTTTTGCGCGGGCGGGGATGCACATATCCGCCACGATGATCGCCGGAACCTGCCCGTGCAGCCGCCCGATCAGGTCCCGCATCATGTCGGTCGCCGCTATGCCGCCGCCGCAGGTCATCTGCCCGTCATCGATTTCGTGCAAGGGCGAGGTCCGGTTCAGATGCCCGGCGCGCGGCAATTCGGCGCTTTCACACCCGGCGTTTGCGGCCTAAAAGGCGCGAAATCCTGTTGGGGGGAACATCGGTGACCGAGCCGGAAATCACTGCCGATCTGATCGCGGCGCACGGGTTGAAATCCGACGAATACGACCGGGTTCTCGATCTGCTGGGCCGGGCGCCGACCTTTACCGAGCTTGGCATCTTTTCGGCGATGTGGAACGAACATTGCTCTTACAAATCGTCGAAAAAATGGTTGCGCACGTTGCCGACCCAAGGGGCGCAGGTGATCTGCGGGCCCGGCGAAAACGCGGGCATCGTCGATATCGGCGATGGGCAATGTGTTGTTTTCAAAATGGAAAGCCACAATCACCCCAGCTATATCGAACCCTATCAAGGCGCCGCCACGGGCGTTGGCGGCATTCTGCGGGATGTCTTCACGATGGGCGCCCGCCCGATCGCGGCGATGAACGCGCTGAGCTTCGGCGCGATCGATCACCCGAGAACCCGCGCGCTGGTCGCGGGTGTGGTCGCCGGAATAGGCGGCTATGGCAATTCTTTCGGCGTGCCGACGGTCGGCGGCGAGTTGCGCTTTGATCCGGCCTATGACGGCAATTGCCTGGTCAACGCCTTTGCCGCCGGGCTGGCGGACACCGACAAGATTTTCTATTCGGCGGCCTCGGGCGTGGGGATGCCGGTCGTCTATCTGGGGGCGAAAACCGGGCGCGACGGCGTCGGTGGCGCCACGATGGCCAGCGCCGAATTTGACGCGACCATCGAAGAAAAGCGCCCCACCGTGCAGGTCGGCGATCCGTTCTGCGAAAAGCGCCTGATGGAGGCGACGCTGGAACTGATGGCGACCGGCGCGGTGATCTCGATCCAGGATATGGGGGCCGCGGGGCTGACATGTTCGGCGGTGGAAATGGGCGACAAGGGGAATTTGGGGGTCGAGCTGTGGCTCGAAAGGGTCCCGGTCCGCGAGGCGAACATGACCGCCTACGAGATGATGCTGAGCGAAAGTCAGGAACGCATGCTGATGGTGCTCGATCCCGCCCACGAGACGGCGGCAAAGGAGGTGTTCGAAAAATGGGATCTCGACTTCGCGGTGGTTGGCCAGACCATCGCCGAGGATCGTTTTCTTGTACGGATGGCGGGCGAGACCGTGGCCGATCTGCCGCTGAAGGCCCTGTCGGGCACGGCACCGGAATATGACCGGCCCTGGATCGCCTCCCCGCCCCCCGAACCCGTCGGCGAAATTCCGGAACTCGATCCGGCAAGGGCCCTGTTGTCCCTGATCGGCTGCCCGAATTACGCCGCGCGCAACTGGGTGTTTGAACAATACGACACAATGGTCATGGCCGATACATTGCGCCGGCCCGGGGCCGATGCGGGTGTGGTGCGGGTTCATGGCAGCAAAAAGGCGCTGGCCTTCACCTCGGACGTGACGCCGCGCTATTGCCGAGCCAACCCGGTCGAGGGCGGAAAGCAGGCCGTGGCCGAGGCCTTTCGAAACCTGTGCGCCACTGGGGCACGCCCGCTGGCAAGCACGGACAACCTCAACTTCGGCAACCCGGAAAAGCCGGAAATCATGGGACAACTCGTGGGGTGCGTTGCCGGTATCGGCGAGGCCTGCGCCGCACTGGACATGCCGGTCGTTTCGGGCAACGTGTCGCTTTACAACGAGACCGACGGCGCAGCGATCCTGCCCACGCCGACCATCGGCGCGGTGGGGTTGCTGGCCTCGGGGCAACACGTGATCGGATCGGCGCTGCGCCCCGGCGACGCGCTGGTTCTGATCGGGCAAAGTCACGGCCATCTCGGCCAGTCGGCGCTGCTGGCAGAGCTGTTCGGCCAATCCACGGGCGACGCGCCGCCGGTCGATCTGGCCGCGGAAAAAGCCGCGGGCGAATTCGTTCGCGCCGCACACCGCGACGGACTGATTGCCGCCGCGCACGATCTGTCGGACGGCGGGATCGCGCTGGCGGTGGCCGAAATGGCGCTGGCCGGCGACACCGGTGCCATGTTGCGCGACGGCGATGCCGGCTGGTTTTTCGGCGAGGATCAGGGTCGCTATCTGCTGGCAACCCGCGACGCGGCGGCCCTGCTGGCGGCAGCGGAACGCGCCGGCGTTCCGGCAGATCACGTGGGCGATGCCGTCAAGGACACCCTTGCGCTGGGCCCGCACCGGATACCGCTTGCAGATCTGCGCACGGCCCACGAATCCGGCCTCGAGAATGCTCTCGTCTAAGGCATGTGGGCAATTCCCCTGCCGCGATCCCCTACGGTGAAAAGCGGCAAGCCATGTCGGACAGCGCCGCCAATTCGTCCGGTTTTGCGATCGCGATATCGCAAACAATTCAATCGTGCCCGCACTTGCACTTGCCTCTTGCGCGGACTAAATCACTAACGAACCCAGCAGGAAAACGCCAATGGCCATGGCCGCCCCCGAAATCGAACGTCTGATCCGCGCCGCTTTTCCCGACGCGAAGGTGACGATCACCGATCTGGCGGGCGACGGAAATCACTATGCCGCCGAAGTCATCGCCGAGGAATTTCGCGGCCTGAACCGGGTCCAGCAGCAGCGCGCGGTCTATGCCTCGCTCAAGGGCCGGATGGATGGCGCACAGGGTGAATTGCATGCCCTGGCACTGACAACCAAGATACCGGAGTAAACCGACATGACCAATACCGCAAAAGTCGCCATTCAGGAAACCGTCGACCAGAACGATGTCGTCCTGTTCATGAAGGGCACCGCCTCGATGCCGCAATGCGGGTTTTCCAGCCGCGTCGCCGGGGTTCTGAACTTCATGGGGGTCGAATATCAGGATGTGAACGTGCTTGCGGACGATGGAATCCGGCAGGGCATCAAGGTTTTTTCCGACTGGCCGACCATCCCGCAACTCTACGTCAAGGGCGAATTCGTCGGCGGTTGCGACATCATCACCGAAATGACGCTCTCGGGCGAGCTGGACACATTGTTCGCGCGCGAAGGTGTGACCTTTGACAAGGATGCCGCCGACAAAATCCGCGAGGCCAACGGCTAAGGCCCGGCCCCGCCTTTCATTGTTCCAAAAATACTCGAACAAACCGCTGGCGGCCAGAACCGCCGGCGGGCATGGGCAACCGCGGCGCCACGGCACATGCAGACCGACGTCCCGAATGACCGGACCCGTTCTATCGAGAATGGTCGGCCACCGGATCCGTTGCGATCAGACCCCGTATAACGCACCGAATTTGGCGTTGAGATAGGCCAGCAACGGGCCCTCGCTGGTCGCCTGCCCGGTGGCGCGCTCGATCAGGTCGCGCGGCTCAAACAGACCGCCGAACCGATGCACATTGTCGCCCAGCCAGCCGCGGGCGGCGGCGGTATCGCCCCGGGTCAGTTGCGCATCAAGATCGGGAACCGCGCGGTTCATCGCCTCAAACAGACCCGCCGCGTGGATGTTGCCCAGCGTATAGGTCGGGAAATACCCGAACAATCCCACCGACCAGTGCACGTCCTGCAACACGCCGTTTGCCGGACCGTCGACCGGGGTGCCAAAATCGGCCAGAAACCTTTCGTTCCAGGTGCCTTCCAGATCGGCGACGTCCAGATCGCCCGCAATCAAGGCGCGTTCCAGATCAAAACGCATGAGGATGTGCAGGTTGTACTGCACCTCGTCCGCCTCGGTGCGGATGCACCCCGGCTTGACCGCATTGACGAGGCGGTAAAACGTCTCTGGGTCATGGACGCCGAAATCGCCGAAAACCGCCTGCATCCGCTGAAACAACCAGCCGCAAAAGGCGCGGCTGCGGCCCAGTTGGTTCTCGTAAATCCGGCTTTGGCTTTCGTGAACGCCCATCGACACGCCGCGACCCAGCGGGGTCCCGGAATATGCGTGCCGGATATTCTGTTCATAGGTCGCATGACCGGTTTCGTGGATGGTGGAATAGATGCAATTGAACGGATCGCGCGGATCGAACCGCGTCGTGATCCGCACGTCGTCCCCCGAGCCCGAGGAAAACGGATGCACCGCGGCGTCCAGCCGACCGCGCGACCAGTCATAGCCAAAGGCACCCGCCAGTTCGTCGGCCAGTCCCTTTTGCAGATCGACGTCGAACTGAAAATCAAGCGCAGGCGCACCCTGCCCGGTGTCGCGAATGCGCGCCAGCAGGTCCGTGAGCCCCGCACGCAGCCCCGCGAAAAGCGTCGTCAAGCCGGCAGCGGTCGCGCCGGGTTCGAATGCGTCCAGCAGCGCATCATAAGGGTCGCTGCCATCGCTCAGCGCCACCGCTTTCTGGCGGTGCAGTTCCAGGACCCGCTGCAAGGTCGGTGCGAAAGCCGCAAAATCACCCTCGGCACGGGCCCGCGCCCAGACGCCCTGCGAAACCGAGGTCACGCGCGCGATTTCAACCGCCAGATCCGCCGGCACCCGGATTGCCCTAGCGTGGGCATGGTCGATATGGCGAATGTTCGCCGCCGCCTCTTGGCCCAGATCGGCCCCGCACAGCGCCGCCAGCCAGTCGCCGATCCTGGGGTCGGTTTCGCGCGCGTGCAGTGTGGATTCCAGCGCCCCCATCCATTCACTGCGCTGGTGGGCCGCGCCTTTTGGCATCATGGTTTCCTGATCCCAGCTCAGAATCCCCGAGATTTGCGACAGCGCGACGGTCTCGCGGCAATGCGCCATCATTTCATCATAGGTTTCCCGCATGCCCATGCCCTACCGTAATGCCTGCGCCGGTGGATACATCGCGGCAAACCGCGCCCGCAGGATCAGGATCATCAGGCCGATCGCGCCGATCTGATGCAGAATGGCGATTTGCCACGCCGCCGCGCTCTGGACCGTGGAAATGCCCAGCAGCATCTGCACCACCACCCAGAGCGCCAGGATGCCAACGGCCCGGCGCAGGGCCACAACCGGACTTTTGCGGCTTTGCCGCCAGATCACGAACATCAAGATCGCCACCACGTAACCGATCAGCCGATGATTGAACTGCACCAGGGCCGGATTTTCAAAGAAATTGCTCCAGAACGGGGCGTAATCGAAGCTTTCGCTTGGCAGGACCTGCCCGTTCATCAGCGGCCAGTCGGTATAGCCGCGCCCGGCATCGATCCCGGCGACCAGCGCCCCCAGCAGAACCTGAAAGAACACCAGCGCCCCCAGCACGTTCAGGCCGCGCGCAAGGCCGGTATCGCGGTTGCGCCGGTCCTGCAACATTTCGCGTGCGCCCCGGGCCAGCGACAACAGGAACCATGTGATCAGACCAAGGATGACAAAGGCCAGCCCCAGATGCAGCGCCAGACGGTAACTTGCGACATCGACCATGCGCCCCGTCAGACCCGACGAGACCATCCACCAGCCAAGCGCGCCCTGCAATCCGCCAAGCCCGCCCAGCAGCGCCAGCCGCCCGGTCCAGCCGATCGGGATTTGCCGGCGCAGGAGAAACCAGAAAAAGCCCATCGCCCAGACCAGCCCGATCAGGCGGCCCAGTTGCCGGTGGCTCCATTCCCACCAATAAATCGCCTTGAATCCCGCCAGCGACATCTCGCGGTTCTGGATCCGGAATTCCGGGATCGCCTGATATTTCTCGAAGGCGTCGGTCCATGCCGCTTCGTTCATCGGCGGCAGCGCCCCGGCGATCGGTTGCCATTCGGTGATGGAAAGACCGCTGTCGGTCAGCCGGGTCAGGCCGCCGACCACGATCATCAGGCCCACCAGCGCCATCAGGCACAGCAACCAGACCCGCAGCATGCGGTTGTTCCGCCGGGCATCGGGTTTCGTCGGCGCGGCAGCGGGGGCCGGCGCGCGCGCGGATGCGCCGACATCTTCGAATATTTTCCGGTTTTCCGCCATGCCCGCCCCTTGAATGACCGCAAAAACATTAGCGCGTAATGCGCATGAACCGCAACACGCCAAGGCGGTCAGAGGCGTGGTTTTGGCGGGGATGCGCCGCACGCGGCCCCCGGCGGCCTGTGGTCATCACGATTTTTTCGCCAGTGCCTTGACCACACCGTGCAGCATGCGCACATCCGAGCCCGTCAACGGCAGGCGCGACAACAGATTGCGCAGGTTCAGGGCCATGCTGTCCGCCTTGTCGGCGGGCCAGAAAAACCCGGCATCCGCCAACCGGTCGCGCAGGTTTTCATACAGCTTTTCGACCTCGGCACCGTTGGCCGCGCGGTCTTTGTCGGGTGTTTCGCGCAAATCCACTGCATCGCGGCTCTGCTGCCACTCGTAGGCCAGCAACAACACGCATTGCGCCAGATTGAGCGAACCGAACGCCGGGTTGACCGGGACCGAGACCAGCGTCCCCGCCCGCACGATATCGGCGTTTTCCAGCCCGGCGCGTTCCGGGCCAAACAGGAAACCCACGTTTTCACCCGCCCGAATGCGCGCGCGTGCGTCCCGCATCGCGGCCTCGGGCGGCACCACGGCCTTGGTCAGATCGCGGATTCGCGCCGTGGTGGCATAGACATGGTGCAGGTCGGCAAGCGCCTCGTTGGTATCAGCGCAGACCCGCACGGCGTCCAACACGCTTGCCGCGCCGCTGGCCATCGCCACCGCACGGGAATTCGGCCAGCCGTCGCGTGGATTGACCAGACGCAGGCGATGCAGCCCGAAATTCCACATGGCACGCGCGGCGGCACCGATATTCTCGCCCATTTGCGGGGCTACCAGAATGATCGCGGGCTGGCGGCCGTGGCCATTTGTGTGTTTCGCGTGATCGGTTCCCGACATGGCTTTGGCGTTCCCATATGAAATTGCCGCGTGATAGACTGCACGCAATTTGGGCGCAAGGAGCGGGCATCATGGCCTATGATCACGGACTGGCGCAAATCCTGTGCGAGCATTTGGGCGACGTGCCCGGCGTCTCGCGACAAGCGATGTTCGGGGGCATTGGCGGATGAGCGGTCGCGTGGCAGGTCGTTGACGCCGGCCGTGAATTTCGTCCAGGGCTTGCCTGCCACCTAAGGCGGCGATAAGAGGCCGCGACAACAGCACCGGGAACGCGGGATCACCATGTCCGAGACGCCAAAAACCTATCTGATATCACCCCCCGAACCCGATCCCGTCACCTTTGGTGATCAATTGTCGGGGTTGCTTGACCGGTTCGAAATCGCGGCCTTTCGTCTGGAACTGGCGTCCAGCGCCGAAGACCAGGTCGCACGAACCGCCGATCATCTGCGCGAGATTTGCCATGCCCGGGATGTCGCGATCGTGCTTTCGGATCACTACCGGCTGGCGGCGCAACTGGGTCTGGATGGTTGTCATCTGACCGGCGGCGGGCGCAAGGTTCGCGCCGTGCGCGCGGAACTTGGCCACGACGCCATTGTCGGCGCGTTTTGCGCCGCATCCCGCCACGATGGTCTGGCCGCGGGCGAGGCGGGCGCGGATTACGTGGCGTTCGGCCCGGTCGGCGCCTCGGCGCTGGGCGACGGCAGGGTGGCGGAACCCGACCTGTTTGGCTGGTGGAGCGACATGATCGAAGTGCCGGTCGTGGCCGAGGGAGGCCTGAGCCAGGCCCATGTCGCAGCACTGGCCGATGTGACCGATTTTTTTGGCGTTGGCGCCGAAATCTGGCAGGATCCGGAACCCGCCCGCGCGCTGGCAACCCTGCTGACGCCCCTGCGCTAGCGGATCAAACGCGACATTTAAGTCCCCGGCGAGCGCCACGAATTTCGCCCACGCAACGAAAAGGTCGTGTTCATTTGTTTGATAAAGCCAAATCCCAGCGGACCGCCCGGCAGGAATCAACCCCCTAGCCCTCCGGCGCACCGATCGCCTCGGTCAGACCGCGCCGCACGACCTGCTCGCAATATTGCGCCAGCGTCTTGCGGTCGGGGAAATCGGCGACCCGCACCGGGTCGTGCAGCAATACCTCGATCCGGCCGTTTCGGCGCACGCCAAGGGTCGAAAAGAAATGTGGCCCAAAAGCCATGTCGCCCCACCAGCCATAGAATCGCGCGTCTTTACCGGCGGGCGCGTGGTAAACCAGCGTGGCCGGTTGAATCCACATCCTGTCGGCAAGGCCCGGGTCAAAGAACGCGGCAAACAGGGTTGACTTGAAGTCCAGCACGCGGCGGCTGTCGGTGCTGGTGCCTTCCGGAAAGAACAGCAACCGGTCGCCGGATAACAGCCGTGCCTGAAACTGGGACATGTGTTTTTTTGCGTGGCTCTGGCGGCGCTCGATGAAGACGGTGCCCGCACCTCGGGCGATCAGGCCGATGACCGGCCAGGCGCTGACCTCGGCCTTGGAAACGAACGAGACCCGCATCACGGCGTTGAGCGAAAAAATGTCGAGCCACGAAGCATGGTTGCTGATCACAGCCCCGTCATGGCGCATCGCCCGCCCCCGAACCGACACTTTCATCCCCAGAACACGCAGGCTGACCTTGCAGGCCAGTTGCACGATCGCCGACGTAAACCGGCGGCTGTGCAGCGGAATTTCGATCAGCCGCACCAGCAAAAGCACGACCAGCAAACTGTAAATCACCGTCGCAAGGATAATCAGGCGGACCAGCGCCAGCAGCACCCCTGCCGGGCCAAGGCGGTGGGGGGGCGGCGTCGCATCGGGTTGCCAAAGGCTCATGCGCGCGCCGCCGAGCGGCGGGTATACGCCTGTTTGTGGCGCTCTGACATGCGGGCGGTGTCCATCATCAACAACACATCGACCGTGTTGAAATTCCGGTCGATGAAGGCACCGTCGCCGATGAAACCGCCAAGCCGCAGATAGGCCTTGATCAGCGGCGGCGTCTGTTGTTTGGCGCGCCGGAGGTCGATCTGATCGGGCGCAACCAGATCAAGACGTTGATATTGCGCTTCTTTCACCCGCGCCCGGTATTCCGGTGGCGCCAAATGGTTGTGATGCAGAAAGCTGAGCGATTGCGAAATCGCGCCGACATCGGTGCCATGATAGCTGGCAACGCCGAACATCAGTTCGATGTCATGACGCAGAACATATTCCGCCAGCGCGTTCCACAGCAACATCATCGCGACACCGCCGCGATGTGCCGGATCGACACAGGAACGCCCCAGTTCCAACATCCTGCGCCCGCAACCTTCGAGCGCCGCAAGGTCGTATTCCGCCGCCGAATAAAACCCCGGTCCCGTCAGCGCGACGTCGCTGCGCAGCAAACGATAGGCGCCGACGACGTGATCAAGGTTCCCGCGGTCACGCCGCCGGTCGATCAGCAGAAGGTGATCATGGTATTGGTCATAAGCATCCGATTCCAGCCGCGCGCGATGATCGACCGTCGGCCCGGTGGCACCCAGTTCCTCGACAAACACGCGGTAACGCAACCGTTGCGCCGCCCGCAGATCGGCCGGGCAATCCGCCAGTTTGAGCAGAAAATGCCGTTCGTCCGATTTAAGATTGAGGCTCATCGCGGCGGTTCCGGGCTGGCGGGAAACTGTCCGCTGTGTAGGGCGTCGATCGTGATTTGGCAACAATCGACATATGCGGTATTACATGTCTTGTATTTCAATTTTAGGTTGTGTTAGGGTCGGGAAACCCCGGCGGGTCCGGGGCGTGAACCAGAGCGACGGTATTCAGATCGATGACCACTTTGCCGACATGTTCGAAATTGACCGTCGCCCGGCCCCCGATCACCGATTGCACTTGCCCCAGACCCCAGTCGCCCGCGGCCGGATTCACGACCAGATCACCGGGTTCGAAAAATTCCTGCATGAGGTGCTCTACGCCCAAATCTAGGTTCGCGCGACATGTTTCATGATCGTCACGACCTTGCCGCGCTGATCGGCTCGCGCATTTGCCACGATCTGATCAGCCCCCTTGGCGCGATCAGCAACGGCCTGGAGCTGCTGGCGATGACCGGGCAGGAATCCTCGCCCGAACTGGAGCTGATCACGGAAAGCATCGCCAGCGCCAATTCCAAGATCCGGTTCTTCCGGGTCGCATATGGCCGCGCGCCTAATGCGGCGACCCTGGCCCAACCCGAGATACGGTCGATTCTGGGTGAATATTTCAAGGGTGCCCGGCTGAACATGAACTGGCATCCCTTGCGCGAAATCCAGCGGCGCGAGGCGAAAATCGTGTTTCTGGCCATCCAATGCCTGGAAAGCGCCCTGCCCTTCGGCGGCCAGATCGACGTGCGGCTGGACGGCACGGAATGGACGCTGTCCGCGCATAGCGACAAAATGCGGGTGGATCCCGAATTGTGGACCCGCCTTGAAGGGCAGCAACCGGCACCGGAACTGGCCGCCGCACAGGTGCAGTTCGGCATGCTGGCGATGCTGACCCAATGGCGCAAACCGGCGCTGAGCGTGGCGCTGGGCGACAATTCCGTGGTGATCCGCTGCTAGCTGACCGCCCGGTCGGCCCCTGAGGCCGTTTCGCCACACGGAACCTCCAGCACGGCGTCCCCCCTCTATTTCTTGGGAATTACCGGCGCGGTTCGGCGTCCGCCGGTCCCGCGCGCGTTCACACCGCCGGGCGGCCGGTTACGGGTCAGGGCCAACCCCTGCGCGCGAGCAATCGGGCAGCAAAGGCAGAGATCATGCCACCCGGCGCTGCGCCAGCCCGTACGGCCAACCGTCTGGTCGTTCAGCCGTCTGTTCGTTCAGCCGTCTTGCCGTTTGGCGGTCTGGCCGTCTTATCGTTTGGCTGCCTAACCGTCTGGCTGCCTAACCGTTCAGCCGTCTAGCCGTCTAGACGAAGATATTGACGTGTAACAAATTGACATATCTAGATAATTCACCGTTTTCTTGGATCCACCGCTGTTGATTTCTCTGGATGTGCCACTGGTGAATACCGGCAATCGCCCCCCCGTGTACGCATCAAAACGCGGCGCAGGACGGGCGGTCAGCTTCCGCTCAAACCGGCCCGAAACCGCCGCATGTTTTCCTGATAATGCAGGGCGCTCTGCCGCAGACCGGCGATTGCGTCGCCCTCCAACTGCCGCACCACCCGGCCGGGCGAGCCCATGACCAGCGCGCCGTCGGGAATGACCTTGCCCTCGGGAATCAGAGACCCCGCACCGATCAGGCAATTGTTGCCGATCCGCGCACCATTCAACACAATCGCGCCCATGCCGATCAGGGTGTTGTCGCCCAGCACGCACCCATGCAGCATAGCCTTGTGCCCGATGGTGCAACCCCTGCCGATCGTCAGCGGAAACCCCATGTCGGTATGCATCACGCAATTTTCCTGCACGTTGCTGCCCGCGCCGATCAGGATCCGCTCGTTATCGCCACGCAGGGTGGTGCCGAACCAGATGCCGACGCCGCTTTCCAGAACGACGTCGCCGATCACATGCGCGCCGGGTGCGATCCAGAAATCGCCGTCTGCCGGGGTCAGCGGCGCGATACCGTCAAGTTGATAGAGGGTCATTTCGCCCGCCCCTCGAATTCTGCGTTCAGGCCGCGCACATGCTCGACCAGACCCGGGCGTCGCGAACGTTTCAGGCGCTCGGCGCTGACAATCGCCTTCAGGCGTTCGGCGCTTTCTTCGGAATCGCGGTTGATCAGGACGTAGTCGTATTCCGCCCAGTGGCTGATTTCGGCTTGCGATTTTTCCATCCGCGCCCGGATCACGTCGGCGCTGTCCTGACCGCGACCTTTCAGGCGGCTTTCCAGTTCAGCGATGCTGGGCGGAAGAATGAACACCGAGACCACCGATTCCGCCAGCGCCGAGTTCGTGATTTCGGTGCCGCCCTGCCAGTCGATGTCAAACAGGATGTCGCGGCCTTCGTTGATTGCCGCCTCGACCGGCGCGCGGGGCGAGCCGTAGAGATTGCCGAACACCTCGGCGTGCTCCAGCATGTCACCGGCCTGAACCATGGCGCGAAATTCGGCGTGCGACCGAAAATAGTACTCGCGCCCGTCCTCTTCGCCGGCCCGGGGTTCCCGCGTCGTGGCGGAGACCGAAAAGTTGAGGCCCGCATCCCAGCGCATCAATCGCCGCGCCAGGGTGGTTTTCCCGGCCCCCGAGGGCGACGACAGGATGATCAGCAACCCGCGCCGTTCAATTTCACCGGCGCTATTCAACGTTCTGAACCTGTTCGCGCATCTGATCGATCACCGTTTTCAGGTCCAACCCGATCCGCGTCAGATCGCCGGACCCGGACTTGGCGCACAGGGTGTTGGCCTCACGATTGAATTCCTGCATCAAAAAGTCGAACTTGCGCCCCACCGATCCGTCGCTTTGCAGCAGTTCGTTCGCGGCGACGATATGGGCGCCCAGGCGGTCGATTTCCTCGGCAACGTCGGCCTTGACCGCCAGCATCGCCAGTTCCTGTGCAACCCGGCCCTCATCGGCGCCGTCGGTATTTTCCATCACCTTGGCCAGATTTTGCGTCAACGTCTCGCGTGTGGTCTGCAACCGCGCCTGCGCGGCGTCGGCGGCGGATCCGACCAGTTTACCGATCCGCGCCAGTTGCCCGGCCAGAATTTCCTCCAGCGCCCGCCCCTCGGCGGCGCGGGCCGCGACAAAGCTGTCGATCAACGGCTTGATATCCGCCTTCAGCGCCGCGACCAGACCCGCCTGGTCCGATTCGGAATTGTCCGGCGCGTCCAGCACACCCTTCAGGCTCAAAATCCCGGCGGCGGACGTGGAATCCAACGCCAGCCCGGCGTTTTGCGCGCGTTGCTCGACAGATTTCAACGCCAAGATCACCCGTTCCAACTGCGTTTCATCCAGCACGGCACCACTGGTCGCGCCATCGCTGTGAACCCTTAGGCCAAGGCTGACATTTCCCCGGCTCAGGGCCGCTGCCAGCGCCTTGCGCAGTACCGGTTCCAGATCGTCCAGACCTTCGGGCAGACGCAGGCGCAGATCCAGCCCGCGCGCGTTGACGCTGCGCAGCTCCCAGCGCCAGCGAACGCCCTCGGCCTCGCCCTTCAGCGCGGCAAATCCGGTCATAGAATTAACCATTTAACAGTTTTTGCCTCACTTTTTGACGCATTTTCTGCAATATTAAGAATTGGGTAATAATTCCGAATATAGGGTTAACAAATCCGACCCTGTTTCACAACAAAGCATCTCTGGGATGCGGGGCGTTGAAATGGTAGAGAAGTACGGGATCGGATGCGTAAAAATCTGTGTAACGACAGCAATGTCACGCTGCTGAAACATTATCGGAAACCGATGAAAAACCCCATTTTTGTAGAACTGCTGGACCACTGGGAAAGGCTGCGGGCCGGGCGCATCGCGCCCCTGCGCTCCGAGATCGACCCCCGCCAGATCGAGAACGTTCTGGAACACGCCTTCATTCTGGAGCGCCAGCCGAATGCGGTGCCGCGTTTCCGGATTGCCGGGATGCGGCTCAACGAACTGATGGGAATGGAAATCCGCGGCATGCCCGCTGATTCGGTGATCGCGCCCGAGGGTCGCGACGGGTTTGCAAATACGCTGACGCGACTGTTCGACGCGCCGGAAATCGTGGAATTATCGCTGGCAAGCGCCCGCCCGCAACAGGTATCGCTGCGCGCCGAGATGTTGCTTTTGCCGATTCAAAGTGATTCCGGCGTCGTTTCGCGCATTCTGGGATGCCTGGTGGCTGAAGGCGCCCCCGCATCGCCGCCAATCCGATTCACGGTTACCGCGAAAAAGGTCACGCGGATCATCGCCGCGAACCGCCTGCGCGTGCCGGACGACGCGATGGGGTTTGCCGAGACGCGCGCGGCTTTCACCCCCGCGCCGCGCCGACCGGCCCGAACCGGTTCTGCCGGGCCGCGCGATTATATCCGGTTGGTCAAATCGGACGAATAGGCGGTTCAGACCGCGGCGCGCCGCTGCTGCACGCGGTTGGCGAGTTCCTCGGACACGAGAAATGCAAGTTCCAGCGCCTGACTGGCGTTCAGCCGTGGGTCGCATGCCGTGTGATACCGGTCCGACAGGTCCTGATCGGTTACCGCGCGCACGCCGCCGGTACATTCGGTCACATCCTTGCCGGTCATCTCGAAATGAACGCCGCCGGGATGGGTGCCCTCGGAATTGTGAATTTCGAAAAACTCGCGCACTTCGCGCAGCACGGAATCAAACGGACGGGTCTTGTAGCCCGACGCCGCCTTGATCGTGTTGCCGTGCATCGGATCGCAGGACCAGACGACCTTGAAACCCTCCTGCTCGACCGCGCGGATCAGGTTTGGCAGATGATCGCCAACCTTGCCGGCCCCAAACCGGTTGATCAGGGTCAGGCGCCCGGCCTCGTTTTCGGGGTTCAGAGTCGAAATCAGCGTTTTCAGGTCATCCGTTGAAATCGTCGGGCCGCATTTCAGCCCGATCGGATTTTGCACGCCCTTGCAGAATGCCACATGTGCGCCGTCGGGCTGCCGGGTGCGGTCGCCGATCCAGATCGTGTGGCCCGAGCCCGCCACCGGCAGGCCGGTCGTGCTGTCGATCCGGCACAAGGCTTGTTCATATTCCAGCAGCAGCGCCTCGTGGCTGGTGTAGAAATCCACCGTCGCCAGCGAATGCGACGTGCCGCCATTCACGCCGGCGGCGGTCATGAAATCCAGCGCATCCGATATCCGCGCCGCAAGATCGCGGTATTTGTCGGTCGCCGCTGCCTCGCCCGCGAAGCCCAGCGTCCAGGAATGCACGTGGTGGATATCGGCATAGCCGCCCTGACTGAACGCGCGCAGCAGGTTCAGCGAAGCCGCCGCCTGGGTATAGGCCTGCAACATCCGGTTGGCGTCGGGCACGCGCGCCTCGGGCGTGAACGCGATGTCGTTGATGATATCGCCGCGGTAACTGGGCAATTCGACGCCATCGATGGTTTCGGTATCCGCCGAACGCGGTTTGGCGAATTGCCCGGCCATGCGTCCGACCTTGACCACCGGGCATTTGGCGCCAAATGTCAGAACCACCGCCATTTGCAGCATGACCCGGAACGTGTCGCGGATGGTGTCGGCCGAAAATTCGCCAAAGCTTTCCGCGCAGTCCCCGCCCTGCAGCAGAAAGGCACGCCCCTCGGCCACATCGCCAAGCTGGGCTTTCAGGCGTCGTGCTTCGCCGGCAAAGACCAGCGGCGGAAAATTCGCGAGCTGCGCCTCGACCGCGGCCAACGCGGCGGCGTCGGTGTAGTGCGGCATCTGAATGCGCGGTTTTTTCCGCCAGTCGGCTTTGTCCCAGACGCGTGTCATCGCCGTTTCTCCGGTATTGGCAACTGAAAGACGGCCTTATAGGTAACCGAAATTGGGTTTACCAGCAAATAACGCCGCAATTTGTGCCTTAACCCAAGCGTTTGCGCGATTTCTCTTGATCCCGACCGGTTCCTTTGATTTGGATTTCGCAGGGCTGCATCTGGCCCCCGTAACCACGCCGGAAATCGACCACCGGCAGGCAAGGATGATCGGCGATGCGCGTCGCGGATGACAAAAGACCCCGTCATTTTGTTTTTCTTCTGCTGAAGAATTTTTCGATGTCGTCCTTCACGGCGGCGGTCGAGCCGTTGCGGATCGCCAATCGAGCATTGGCCAGCCGGGCATATACCTGGGCGCTGGCCTCGGAAGACGGGGAATTCGCCGAAGCCTCCAATCACGTCGAATTGCGGGTCAATATGGGCCTGGACGGGGTTTCGCGCGACGATACGGTGATGGTTTGCGGCGGCATCCTGATCAAGGAGGCCACCACCAAGCCGGTCCTGAACTGGCTGCGCCGCGAGGCACGCAAGGGTGCGGGGATGGGCGGGCTTTGCACGGCTTCCTATACGCTGGCCAAGGCCGGGCTGCTGGACGGCAAGAAATGCACGATCCACTGGGAAAATCACGATGCGTTTGAAGAGGAGTTTCTTGAAGTCGAACTGACCAAGTCGATCTATGTCGTTGACGGCAATCGATATTCCTCGG
>Ga0114932_10000673_pt1 | contig 40642 bp, 29 predicted proteins | sample 2SBtaG_2_FD_87286 | JGI IMG/M metagenome (GOLD analysis project Ga0114932, IMG submission 87286) | Deep subsurface microbial communities from Kolumbo volcano to uncover new lineages of life (NeLLi) - 2SBTROV12_ACTIVE470 metaG | ecosystem: Environmental > Aquatic > Marine > Volcanic ...
ACATATCTTCGTTATGTATATGATGGCTTAGGTAAGGGTTTATTAAATGCTGAAAACGCTGCTGCGCTACCCTATGGTTTCATTGGACTTTATGAAGAAGCTTTTCAAAGCAATACACCAATTGCTATTAGACAATCAACTTTACGACAACTGGCTATCTGGGCACTTTTTAAAGGTGGCGTAAGCACATATTTGGTTAGTGAGATTCTTAATATAGATGAAAAATCAATCAAATCTATAATTGATAATTTTTCCAGCTGGTTTAACACCACCGACTCAAATAAATACATACTTTACCACGATCGTCTGAGAACCTTCCTTCTTCAAAAATTAAGCTCAAATGAATTACAAGAACTAAATGAACAAATCATAAACCATTTAGAGGAAGCATTAGAATCAAAAAAAGGTGACGAGGCTGAAATATATGCTTTAGAGCATTTAAGTACACATATGGCAGTAGAATCGCAAATGGATAGTAATTATGAACGTTTGCATGATTTTGCCAACAAGGAATCCATATGGCCAAGACAAGTAAGTGTTTCCAAAGAATATAAATGGAGCCAACAAGCTGTTCAATACTCAATCAAAGAAGGAGCGAGAAGACATCATGAAATGAACACTTTAACGGCTACTGTTAATAGTGTAAAGTTAATACAAGAAGAGCAAAATAGTTTACAACAGATTCTTGACTTATTAAATGAGGGCGATTACCAGACTGCTTTAAATCGTGTGAAGTCATTAGAAACAGATAAACAATTTACTATTTATTTACTCATGTTACATGAGTTGATTTTTGGAAATGCTAAAAACGCTTCTTTTAAGTTAAATGCAATCAAAAACCTTATTAAAGATATTTCATTAAATGAAAGTTTATATGGCATAGAATTTTATCCTGGTTTAGCAATTTATAAGTATCATATTGAATTAGTCAAATTAAACATCAATGATGAAATTTTGTGGGAAAAAATGGGTTTTCATTATAAAGCAATGTTGCATCTTTTGAAATTCGAAAATATAAATTTTGAAATTTATGAAAAGCTAGTACATCGCCATATTAAAAGACCTTATGACTTAATAAATATATATCTAAGAATGGTAGAATTTTTATTTCAAAAAGGCGACAAGACAAATGCATTAAATTATTTAAACAAAGCTCAAAAAATTATTTTAAATCTAAAAAAAGAAGATGGAAATGACCCTTATGGAGATTTTAATGAGGAAGTAATTATTCGATCAATTTTTGAAGTAATTGAACACAAATTCAATTGGTTCCATTACATGTTTGAAATATGTCATAAAAATAAGCTTTATAAAAAAGAAATATTTTTTATTAAAAAACTAGAACTCTATTGTGCAGAATTAAAAAAAATATGTGAACAAAATTTTGAGATAATTGGAGAGGAAATTAGACTTTACAATGATAAAATAGCACTTAAAAGAATAAAAATAATAAATTCTTATTTAGATCTCAGTAAGTATGACAATAAATACATTGATTTTGCTTTGAGTTTAATTTACAAATACAAGGATGCAGAGCTGGATACTTTTTTATTTAAAAATAAAAAGGAAGAGCTTATTATAAAAGCAATTTCTGAACTTTATATAATTGAAAATAAAAGTAAATCAATAATCAAAATTAATAAGCGATTTAATTATAATCATGAGTTTAACAAAATAAAATCAAAATACACCCAAGCCAAGATTATTTTAAAAAATTGTTTATCTGTGAAACAAAATAATAATGAACAAATTGCCAATGAAATAAGTGAAGTTTTAAAAATAATTGATAATTTGGAATATGGGGCAAATGTTTTTTATTTATTAGAAGAAACATTTCAGATTTTAATCAATTTAAAATCATATAATCTTGCATGTCAAATTATCAATAAATTAAATGAAAAATTAAATAAATTAAAAAATAAGAACTCCCAATTTTATTTAACTAGAATTGAAAATATTGCCAAAGCATTTCATGCAATGAAAAATGAAAGAGAATTTTTACTTTACTCCGAAGAATTCATTGATGTTTTATTTTCATTAGAAGAAAATATTAAATTTAAATACAATACAATCAAATCATTTCTTCATTTTTTACAATTAGAGAACTATAATCTTTACAAAAAATTCGTTATTCTTCTTAAGAGTAAAGAAAATAAACATCATATGAAATGGAATAATTTAATTATTAATTCCAATGATTTTGAAACAGCTAAACTTAAAAAAGACTTTTACAATTTAGAAGAATGGTGGAGTGGTCATGATTTTGGTGGCAATATATTTGTTTCACTACTTGCAGGACTCAAATCATTTGATGGATATAAAAAAATTAATAAAAAGCTCAATTTAAATGAAAAAATAATTGTTTTAGATTCATCTAAGTTTAACTATAAAGAAAAAGAATATGTATTAAATACATTCTTAGAACAAGAAAATTATGATTTTTTTATTAAAAAATATTCAAATGAAATATTTAAAAACTCTAATTATAAAATTATAAATAAATCAAAAATTGGAATTTCTGGTGATAATATTCCTGCATATAATTATAAATTATGTAAGGAACTTATAAAGTCAAAAAATTTAGACTCAATAATTAAAATCATTAAAACTTTTAATTTTCCTGAAAATCCATCTCCTAGAAAACAAATAATAAACTACAATTGGAATGATGGTTATCCAAGGAATAATTTTATGGTTATTTCATTAATTGATTATTTAAAAGATAATCTTAATGAAAAGGATATTGTTTTAGAAAAAATTTATGCAATTATCAAAAATTTCACATCAACTGATAAAAATTCAATCCTAAATAACATTAATAACAAACTAGAATCTTACAAATATCTATCTACAAAACTAAAGGCATATGGATTAAAAGAAGAGGCTTTAATTGCTATAGAATTATGGATAAAAGAAAGCCCTAAACAAATTATGCAAGGAGTAAATAAGTATAGGGATTATTCAGGAATATCAATAGATATAATTAATGCTTTTATCGATTTAATTCCAAAAAATAAAGTTCTTAATTTAATAGATATATTTATTGAAGAACATAAAGGTTTTGTAAAACATTTATTATCAGCATCTGAAATTTTAATCAAAATAGAAGAATCTAAAATTGCTATTGAATTAGCAAAATCACTACCAGACTTAATTAATGATGATCCATTTATTGAAAAATGGGATAATTCTGAAAATTTAGAATATATAAATGATTTTTTAAAAAGTGCTGGTGTTTTTGATTATGATTACTTAGATATTCCAAAAGCACATTATTTAATAAAAAAAAATAAAGAAAAAGAGATACTTGAATTTTTTAAAAAAGAATTTAATAATCCTAAAAATGAAAAGGGTTTATATATGTTTTTAGAAAAAATCATAATGCATTTAATTGAGCTCAAAAAAAGGGATGATGCAATTATTTTTTTAAATTTTTATAAAACTAAAAATAAACCTAATCTTGAATTTTTGATTAATTCATATTGGGAATTAAATTTAGAAAATGAATTCTTGTCTCATTTTAAAAGCAAACTACAAAATATAATCTTTGATTTCATCAGCTACAAAAAAAGTAACAAGTCAAATCTACTTATACCAGAACTATTATCTGATAAAAAAACTTATACTGAAATTCATGAAATTCTTAGTGAGGATAAATATTTTTCTAAAAATAAAATAAAGAAAAATAATTTTTTTAATAAGGATATATTTAAATCAATGTTTATTTCATTATTGATAAATTACAGTAAAATTGATTTAACCAAAAAAGATTATTTAAAGATTGAAATATTTACTAATAAATTATACGATCGAAATACAATTGAAGACTTTTTTGATGATAAATATAATAGCAATAAAGATTACCAATATATCATCAAAAACATGTCTGACATAAAAGCATTAGAAACATTTTTAGTACATAAAACTAAAATGGCTTGCTTTTTTGAAAATGATAATAATGAAGCTAAACTTGATTTAATTGATTCAGTAATAGACATCAAAGAATGGAGAGGAATCAGTGCAAGTATTTTTAATGAGTAAATTTAAAACATGAAAAACAAAGAACTCCATAGTATTTGTAAAAGCCCTAAACTAACTCAATCTATAAAAGATCGAATTAATGATGTTTTGGAAGAAGAAGAAGCTTATGTAGCAGATGAATTGGTTGAACTTTCTGAATGTATTTTGTTTGAGCTAGCTTCATTAGCTTTTGCAACATACTTACAACAGAACAGGCAAAAAGAAGTCTACAATGATTTTTTAATTCAATTATTTAATACGAGAAAAAACACTCTAAATGCAGGTCCATTGTTTAGGTGGTCTGCTAACATGATAAAAGATACTGAAGATGAAAAATCTAAAAAAATATTTTCTCTTTATTGGGAGTTAAAGAATGACAAAAAAGTATTAAGAGAAAAAATAAATCAACTTTCAGAATTGAGAAATGATGTAATGCATGGTTTTTTCATTTTACCTGCTGAAAGAAATCAAAAAGAAGCCACCAATATTGCACAACTATTAGAGGAACTTATTTCAATAGATGTTTTCAGTATACTAAAAGGAGTTAATTATCACTTTTTAAAAACTGAAAATAACTTAACGAGCTTTAAAGGAGATTGGAAAATTCAAGAACAAGAATGGGAGTTGCTAAACAACACTCATTCTTTTGGGAATCTATCTAAAAAAATTAGAGGACAACTTAGCAATGACTTTGAAGATCAACAAAACAAGTTTTTAAAAGAACACTCTACAGGTAAAAGTGTAAATATCGAGATATTAAATTTCATAAATTCTAAAGAACAAGGAGCTATTGCAAATTGGTTCAGACCAGATGAAAACTACAATACTGAATTCTCAAATCTAGTAAATGAATTAAAAAAAGATGATAATATTGTTTGTGTTTTTCATTCTTTAGAAAAAACTGGAATTAGTCATACTGGAGAATTCTTACTGAACCGAATTGTAAATAAACTACATTCAATTCATCCCAACGAAAAAATAAGTAAGAACAATAAAAAAGCATTATCTTCTCTAAGAAATAAAACTGAGAAAAAAATAATTGTTGTTATTAACAATATCCATCAAAGTTTATTTCATCCAGATCACGTCATACAATTAGCTGATTATTTATACAACAACAATATTATTCTTGTTGCTTTTGGGATTTGTCATCCTTGGCTAAACCAATTTTTTAATCAAAAAATCTCAAATGAAAAAGAAGCATATGTACCAAATGAAACTGAATGGAAAGAAATTTTTATCAATTACCTAAGATATAAAGGACCTAATAAAGATATTAATGATGAAAAAAAGGATTTTGAAACCTTAGAAGAAATTGTTCTGATGTTTTTAAAAGACATTAAAAACAATAAGATTTTATTTGCAAGAAGGTTTGCAGATGAAAATAAATTACCCATTGAGTATGTTCACGAGATTTTTGACATGTTATATCCTTTTTTCAATTACGATCAAAAAGAATTTGAATTGGACAACATTGACCCACTTTATGACTTTCCAGAAGAATTAACAGAATCATCTAGAGTTTTATTCTCAATTGGAAGACGAGACACAAAACTAGAGTATCAACATAAAACACTTAGCCTATGAGTAAGTTATCTAAACCTTTATCAACTTATGTAGGTAGATTCAACGATCAATATGAAGAGCTCAATATTGACACCAGTGATATAGAGTCATTATCAGAGCTAATTATTTCAAAAGCAAGCAAAATAAATAATCTATTTATGGCTGGCTTGGGTGCATCAACTCTTATCCTAAGGTTAGGCGCTGTAGTAAATCTTTGTAGGAAATTAGAAGAAGGTTCTCCTGAAGATGACGCATTACTGATAAAGCAAATTATTGAAAACCTAAGAGACAATCTTCCAAGTGATACTAATTGGAAAACGATATTATCTATATCAATAAGTGAAGATTCTCCATGGAACGAATTCACTGTCTCTCCTAAGGGCGGTCAATCTGTTTTCGAAAAGTTCATATCATTTCGTAATAAATTTGTCCACAGGCAAATTTCAATCAATACAGAAGATGTAAAATTTCTAGCTAAAGGAATAGAAATTCTCCATCAAATTACAAATCAAGCAAGTAAACTTTTTAATGGAGGAGAAATAAAAGAAGAAAACAATGAATTCTTTTATGTAATAAAAGACGAAAAAGTTCCATTACACCCATTTGTCCAAAAAGGAAAAAAAGATGGACTTCCTTATATTTTCCAAGGATTATACAACAATCAAGAACATGCTGAAATCATCAGCACTTATTTTGGGGACATAGAAGAACAAGACAGCACTGAAGAATTTGATGAGGTATTTGAACCAATGAGACAAGCCCTAAAGGGCGGAGCAGGTAAAGTATTTGATCATATTAAAAGAATTGAATTTTACAATGAGTGTTTTGTAGGTCGCGACAAAGAAAGCAAGGCAATACTGGACTGGGTTATAAGTAAGGATGAAAAGAATATTCTTCCGGTTTATTCAACTGCTGGTATGGGTAAGGGAGCACTTATAGCTAACGCAATTGCAGAACTGGAATCAGAGCATAATATGAATGTATTACATCATTTTTGTGGAAGTGGTATTCAAAATAATCTCCAAGCTGTTTTATACCACTTTATTCTTCAAGGAAAAAGAACCCAAATTTGGAAAACTGAAGACGATGAAATAGTACAAAAACTTAACCGTCTTCCTAGTAAGTACCCTGATTTAATCAACTTTTTTCATTTGTTGATTGATGAGTGTTATAAGCCGACCAGAAAAAACACCATTGGTAACCTTGTAATTATATTGGACGGTCTTGATGAAGCTGCAGTAGCCAATCCAGATTTAAACATAAGCGATTGGTTTAAAACATACAATGAAGATGGAGATCCAGATGGTGAATGGATGAGTAAAGAAAACATTAGATGGATCTTTACCTATAGAGAAGGATTTTATAATTTTCCAACATTTGATCAAAAAGAAACTATCGATATTGTACAACCTTTATTAGGACTAAGTGAAGAAGCAGCCAGAGATGCACTGGCACCTTTCAATCCATCTGCAGAATTTGTGGATGAGGTCATAAAAAGGGGAGCGGTGGAATAATTCCTAATTACAACTCAACAGAGCTGATTGAATACATTCGATTCCATATAAGCTGAAAAAACATCCAGTGGAGTTCTGTGTGCATGCTCACCAATAGTGACCTTTGCATTTAGTTTTTTTAGTTTTTCAGCTGTAACAACAGGGTCAATCAGAGTGTCATTTTTTCCCAGAAGCGCCCAGGTCTCTGGCAGGTATTTTCCATTTTCCGGATGTTTATATTCTTTACTTCTGCTTTGAAGGGCAGGATTCAGCAAAACCAGTTTAGTGGGTAGGTGAGTCCCTGTAAGAAAAGCAAAATATCCCCCCATGCTTGAGCCAACGATCAGATTGGGATTAAATTCTTTTGCACACTCTAGCGCTTTGTAAAAGGCATTGTCTTTATCGTATCCCATAGGATGTGCTAATACGGTATGGCCTTGCTGGGCCATCCAGTCTGCTTTGGAGGAAGGTAATGTGCTTTCAAAACCATGGAAGAATAAGATTTTCATTATATTGTTTTAAATTATAATGATATAAAAAAACAGATTAATAATTAACAGAATGATCATCAACTTTTTGAATAAAATAGATCTTACTCCAGATAATTGTTTTGAATCCCTTGGACAGATTCTCGACTCTACAGTACAGGTGCTAGAAGAGGTTGAAAAAGAGGTCACTAAAAAACCATCTGTTACCAGGTCTTTTGGAGAACTGGAATCTTTTCTAAGAAACAATTTGCTTACAGATCTTGCCGGCAGTTTAAGCGAAATAAGAGCTTATAGAAAAGAGATCAACATAAGAGCACCAGAACCTGAAAAAGTAACCAGACTCAGGGATATGGCAGTGCGCTTAATTAAGCAGACAAAATTTTCGGATATAGAACATGTATACAGAATCCGTTATCTGCCTGTTCTTGAAAACAGTACAGGAATAGAATCTCAGAATGGATTCAGCAGATTTAATCTTTATCATGGTTCTATAAGTCATATAAAGTGCAACACCCTTGTAATTTCTTCAAGTAAAGAAAAAGATTTACTCGATGGACAGGTAATCAATGCTTTAAAATGGAGATACGGTCTTAATGAAAATTCGGATTACTCATTATTTGGCAATGATGATGTGAAGATTGTTTATTACGACATGAAAAATGTAGATACTTTGTTTGATCATCTGGTTATTTTATCTGCAGACACAAAACTCAAAATCATCAATGCCAGTAAACAGAAACAATGTTTCATACAACTTTTTGCCTGTTTAAATCAGTTGGAATACTTAGGGGTTGACCTTACAGAAATAGGATTGAGTTTTCTTTTTGGTAACAGAACCGATGATAAAGAGCTGTCGGTACAAACGCTGATCTTTGAATCTTTAATGTGGCTCAAGCAGGCAAAACGAACAAAAAGTATTCACTGTTCTTTATTACACAAAGAAGAGCTGGATCTATGGAATAGTACCATGAACTCTACACTCAGCAGATCTTCAGTAGATCCAAAATCAAACCCCATGATTGATGCCTTAAAAATGGAACTGGTGAATTTATTGGATCGTCACAAATCAGGTTCGCTTAAAGATGGCGTAGTTCCACTTTACAGTGCATTGTCCACAAAAGACGGCTTGAATATTGAACTGGTATGTACTTTTTCCAGAACTTTGTGTGAGCTTATCGTTCGGGATGTTTCAAGGCAGCACAATTTAAAAGCATCCGGTGATCTTTTAAGCTCCATTGAAAGATTAAGAACAGAGGGTGTGGTGTCACCATGGATAAGTAGTTACATGCATGGCATAAGAGTATTGGGTAATAAAAGTGTTCATCCTCCAAAAAAAACACCTAAGTATAAGCCCAATAAACTCGAGATAGGAGATTTGGCTTCTGCACTAATGGGAATACGTTCGTTAATCGAATTCTGGGAAGAGAACAATAAATAAAAATTTAACCATGTACAGTAAAAATCGTTTTATAAGAAATGATAAGTTTTATATATTGCTGGAAAAAATGCATTACGATCCAAGAGATTCATCTGCTGTCAGCTACATTTAATAAAGGGAACTATATATTGCATTGAACTAGATTAGCAGGTGGTTATTAGTCATCTGCAATATCCTTTATCCAATCGGGTAGTAAGTTAATATTGTTCGTTTGTTTAGCTAGTAGTTTTGCTTTTACAACAGCCTCCTTAGTATCTTCATCATCAACGCCTTTTTGTTCATTTAGCATATTGGCATTGATAACGTAGTTTTCAATTGCTTTTGGATAATAGTTTAGCTTTTCGTAGGATAATCCAATGTAATAATAGTATATGTTCTCTTCAGGACAATAGGGAAGGACAAGTTTAAAGTATTTTACAGCAGATCTATAATTTCTATTTTTAAAACACGCAATTCCTAAATTGTTGTACCTGGTTTCTAATATAGGATGATTTTCACCATGTTTATTTAAGTTTATGCCTAATGCCGTTTTGTAATATTTTATAGCTTTAGAATAGTCTCCTTTTTTATTAAAAACAATACCTATGTTATTGTAATTTGTTGCTGTTCTTGGATGGTTTTCACCTAAATTTTTTAAAGCAATTTTTAAGCTCTTTTTTAGAAATAATAATGCTTCGTCATAATTTTTTTGGTCTTTATATACAAGACCAATATTATTATAGCTTGCTCCAGTATCTATATGTGATTTACCTAATTTTCTTTCTCTTATCTCCAATGCTTTTTTATAGTATTTCAAAGCTTTAGTGTAGTTTTTTTTTGCATCCCATACAAATCCAATATTATTATAAGATTTTGCTGTTTTTGGATGATTTTCACCAAAATATGTAATATTAATGGGTAAGCATTTCTCTAAATAATAAAGAGCTTTATCAAATTCTTTTCTATTTCGCCAGAAAAGACCAATATTATTATAACTTAATGCAGTTTCCTTATGGTTTTCTCCATATATTTTAATTTTGATACTTAATGCTTTTTCATAGCATTTTAAGGATTCATTGTACTTTCCTTTAACTTTTAGATCATAACCTAAATTATTGTATAAAACAGCAACAGATGGATGGTTTTTACCAATAGTTTTTAGCTCAATATTCAACGCCTTTTGAAAAAATTCAATTGCCTTGTCATTTTCACCTAGATTACTCCAAGTAAATCCTAAATTATTGTAGGTTCTTGCAGTTGAAATATCAAATTCTCCATAATGTTTAATTCTTATAGATAAAGCTTTCTTGTAATTTGCTAATGCTTTTTTATAATTTCCTTTTTTACTCCAATCATTTGCAATACTAGATAAGGTGTTTGCTATCTCAGGATGGTCTTTTCCATTTTTTTTGATATCAATTGAAAGTGTTTTTTCATGGAATTCTAATGCTTTGTCATATTTGGATATATATCTGTATTGGTTGCCAAATTCAAAATAATAATTAGCTAAATCTTCATCATCTTCTAATATGTCTTTTAATGCAAGTTTGTCTAATTGATTTTCTCTTTTTTTACTATTTGCATATTCAACAGAGTTTAGAAAAATTTTTCCTTGTTTAGTATTCTCTGGTTTTATTTTAACATTTATCAATAAGTAGATTTTTTCTAACTCATTATTCTTTTGAGCTTCTTCCATTTTTTCAATAGCCTTTTCCAGAACCTCAATATCATTATCCGTAGGATCAGCCAATAGCTCATCCATTACTCTTTCAATGGGGTGTATCAAAAAAGCCTGGGCCAGGGGATAGGCACTTGCTTCTAAAGCTTTACCTCCCTCATCAATCAGCCACATTAGTCGAGACAAGTTGTTTTTTTTTACATCTCTTACCAGGCATTGCTCAACACCTTCAGTAATGCCTCTCAGCAGGTTATTTTCTAATAGTTCTTTTAGCGGTGCTGCACCCTTGTTTTTAGTCTGCTGTTCAATAACTTCCCCCAGTACGTAATGAAAATAGCCCTCTACGGTAAAAGTGACCATTACCCGTTCTTCCCTAATAGTTTCTGTAAGCACGCCTTCAAATATCAGCTGCTGGTAGGGAGAATCGATCTGAATGCTTCTTACAAAAGAACCGATCTGCTCATCTTCAAAAAGATCATCCAATGGCAGGATGTGCTGCTGTTTTTCCAGCATCAGCTCCGTAAGGCGATATAGCAGCAGGTGGTTATTGGTCATTGGCAATTTTTTATTTTAAGATTACTTTTTTGGCTTTTTAATTAATTGGTTAAGAATAGTATTAACATAATTATTCCAATTTTCATCCTCAATTTTATTCTTCCATGGCTTTAGATATTTTATCGACAGTTTAAAAGATTTTAAGTATTCATTGTTTTTATTATTGTACTGCTTAAAACCAAGCTTATAATAACTTAACCCTAGCCAAAATGAAGGATTCCAGTCATATTTTTCATTTTGATAATAACCATTTTTGGTTGCTTTTTGAAGTAATTCAATTGCCTCTGCATAAAGTTTCTTTTCATTGTATAATTTGCCCAAACTTGTCTGAGCGGGAACAAGGTTATCAAGAAGATTTAATCGTTCTCCAATTTCAATACTTAATTTGTAAAATTTTATTGCTTCATCCGTTTTTCCTTCTTCTTCCATCAACCACCCTTTTTCAGAGTATTGAACCATGAGATAATATTCTGGATTTCTATTTAGCTCTTGCTCAACGTTATCCGAAAAAATTTCTTGTGCTTTTTGATAGTATTCAATCGATTGGTCTATTTTTTCCAAGTACATGTAATTAGATGCAAGAGAAAATAAAACATCGAATCTTACCGGGTCATTGTAACTCTTAGTATTGTCTATAATTTTTAATGCTTTTAAAAAAATGGGCTGAGCTTTTTCAAAGGCATTTGATTTGTTCAGCATTTGCCCGTAACCTATTAAAGTGGTGGCAAAAGATGGGTCATAATTGCCTAAATTCTGTTCTTCAATTTCAATGGCCTTTTTTGTCATTTTCAATGCTTTTTCAACTTCACCTAAGGCAAAATGGGAAGTTCCCATATTGTATAGGATTTCTCCATTTAAATCATTCGTTGCAATTGCATATTTATAGTATTTTTTAAAATAACGTAATGCGTATTTATAACGTGATAAATAATGGTAGGATAGGCCAATTAAATTATTAGCATAAGGTCTTGTTTTAACGACTTTTTTCAGTAATGGAACGGCAAGTTCATATTCTCTTAGCAAAGCCAATTTATTTCCCATTAAATAAGACATATTCACAGATTTGATTTGAGATTCAAAATTTAATAAATTTTGCATAATTAGATCATATTCCTTAGGAAGTAGAGGATAAAGTTTTAAAAGTGATTTTAACAATAAATTGGCTTTTTCAACTGATTTTATGTGATCCTTAAACTTGCGAATGATTATTCTTGCGATTTCTTTGTTTTCTTCATGTTTGTGATAATCAGATAAGTCATTCATCACATAATTCAGTACAGTAAAATCATTTTTCGTTGGGTTTTGAAGCAATTGGTTTAGTACAAACTCTACATTAAAATAGGTAAAAGCCTGGGCCAGGGGATAGGCACTTGCTTCCAGAGTCTTCCCCCCTTCGTCTATAAGCCACATGAGCCGTGACAAGTCGTTCTTTTCTACATCTTTTACTAAGCACTGTTCTACACCCTCTGTAATTCCTCTGAGCTTGTTATTTTCTAGTAGTTCTTTTAAAGCTTCAGCTCCATTCCCTTTAGTTTGGTGTTCAATGACCTCACCCAATACATAATGAAAGTAACCCTCCACGGTAAAAGTCACCATTACCCGTTCTTCTTTAATGGCTTCGGTAAGAACACCTTCAAAGATCAATTGCTGGTAAGGAGAATCAATTTGTATGCTTCTTACAAAAGCACCAATTTGCTCGTCTTCAAATAAATCATCCAAAGCAATAATGTGTTGCTGCTTTTCCAGCATTAGCTCCGCAAGTCGATAGATCAGCAGGTGGTTATTGGTCATTTGTTATTAATGATAATTTCCAACAGCCCTCTGAATGCATAAATAAAAGGTTGTTAGAGTTTGGGATTTCTACAAAATTCCCTCCATTTAAAGGAGGAAGATTACCTTCAAATACCGTTTCTTTGAAACCAGTGGAGCTTGGATAATTCCATGTACTTAACATATTAATTTCATCTGTTTTTTCACCATGTTTTGATGGTGGTATTGAACCACCCCAGTTAACAAAAACACCTAATTTTGAATTGTATCCTTTTGTACCATTATGCCTAATTGAGTGGTGATTTGCAGGTAAAATATTTTTCCATTTCATGGTTTCTAAATCAATTTCAAAAGCATCACGTAGCCAGGTAAAATAACCTACATCAGTTGCACTTGGCAAACCAAATCTTGCTTTATGTTCTCTTTGAATACCCGTGTCACTGCCAATTCCAGAAATTAAAACCACTTTATTACCATTTTCAATAGGAAACAAACTTCCATTTCTTGGGTAAGGAGATATTCCAGGTTTATTTTCTATTACTTCATCCCATTTCATTTTGTTCTGACTGAACTCTAACATCCAATTTTTATAAGTGAAATAGCCATATCCACCAAATTCAAACACTTGATTATTGAAAGGATTATAACCAAATGATGCCCCACAAGCATGCACATCATGAAAGCCTGAAAATATTTTTTCCCATTTAGAATTCAAATCATTTAACACAAAAACATTTGACTTGATAGAAGACCACATATAAAATCTTTTTTCGTTTTCATTAAAAATCATCCTTCCACATCCCTCAGGCCATTTTTCAGGCTTATATTCGTCAAATTTATTTTGAACAGTTTGCCATTTTATAATAGATTTTTTTTCATTGTTGAAAAATAAGATAGAATCGCCATCTATCATCCATGGATTGGTTTGATAACCTTTGATTTTATTGTCATTTATAAGTTTTGACCACTTAGCTTCTGTTTTAGTTTCTTTTGCCATGATTGGCAGTGAATTAATTTGCGGTATTTTTAATTCTTTTAATGTTTTGTTTGTATCAATTGTAGATCTTAGTTTTTTAAGTCGCAATGTTATTTCATGATCTTTTTCATTATGATATTTTTCAGCATAATGCAAAGCTTCTTCAATATTTTTCTTTGATAACTCTTTGTCCTTATTAACTAATTCTTTTACATATTCTTCTAAAGCCACAATTAATGAATAGAAATAGTAATTATTAGTATATTTTTTATCTATAAATGGAATGACTTTTACATATTTTTTGAGCCATGGAATAGCCTTTTCATATCTTCCCAATGCATAAAAGTTTTCTTGTAGATAATGAATTGATTTTAATGTATCAGGATGAGATTTACCAAGAAACTTATCGAAGTAAGCATGTGACTCTTTAAAATGTTCCTCTGCTTGATCAAAAAGATCTTTTTTAACTCCAATTAGAATTTTAGGATCTGCATCCCCCCATCTTCCAATTCCTTTCAATCCTCTCCAAAAAGAAGTTAGACCAAGATAAAGATTTATTTCAGCTAACTTTATATTTTCTGAATTCTCTTCAAGTATTATTTTTTTAGATTTATTTAAAAACTCATTAGATTTTATAACTTGAAGACCTAATGATAAATAAGTTAACCCAAGAAGTCTATATGTTTTTGTTAATTTTTTTTTGTCAAAATATTCTTCACTTTCTCTTATTTCAAGTGCTTTTGTTAGTGTTTCCATTGCTAATTTATAACCTGCTTGGCCAGCTCTTTTATATTCGCTTTCTCCCAAAAGTTCATAAGCATTAGCAAGCGGTTCTTTGTAATCTGAATCAACTAATTTTTCAATTAAACTTGTATAAGCCGATTTTGCTTCATCTAAAGCATTTATATCTGAATAAATCCTAATGAGTTCAATTGATTTTATATAATCATTTTCATTGTTAGATTTCAACAAAGACTCTATTTGTTCTTTTAATTTTTTTGATTGTGCTATGAGTCCATCAATCGTACTTATCGATTCATTTTTTTGACCTTTTATTAAAATTGTTCTAGCATTTCTAATTACTTGCCAATCATTCGCAGTTGGATTTTCTAATAAATTTGATAAAACTTTTTTTGGATTAATTTTTAAAAATGCTTGTGCTAAGGGATAGGCACTAGCTTCTAGCGCCTTACCACCTTCGTCAATCAGCCACATAATGCGTGATAAGTCGTTGTTTTCTACATCTCTAACCAAGCATTGCTCAACACCCTCCGTGATTCCTCTTAATTGGTTGTTTTCTAGTAGTTCTTTTAAAGCTTCTGCTCCTTTGCCTTCAGATTTCTGTTCAATAACCTCACCCAGTACATAATGAAAGTAACCCTCTACGGTAAATGTGACCATGACCCGTTCTTCTTTAATGGTTTCGCTAAGCACCCCTTCAAAGATCAATTGCTGATAGGGAGAATCAATTTGTATGCTTCTGACAAAAGCACCAATTTGCTCGTCTTCGAATAAATCATCCAATGCAATTATGTGCTGCTGTTTTTCCAGCATCAGCTCCGCAAGGCGATTTAGCAGCAGTTGGTTATTGGTCATCTTCTTCTTTTTTTATTGAGAGATTAATTTTTGATGATACAGCGTCCAGATGCTGGTGAATCCTCCACGGCTTTTGGGTAATCCTTTTCCATTGTAGAGCTCTAAAAACAAGCGCATAAGCAAGGGGTTATCCAGCTGGTCGGCAAGAGATCTGTCTTTATAGGTTAATTCTTCCAGAGTAAAATTGGGTTTTCTTCTGATTTTGTCTTTTTTGTTGGCAGTGTACATATCCCAGGCACCTTCTACTTCTTTTTTATTGAGTGGTTTTAGCCAGTGACAGGCCTTGGCTACGATGTTCTTTTCATCACTGCTATCCGAACCATCTACATATACCAAAGATTCAAATTCTGGTTTTACACTTGGTAATTCACTTTTGGTGTTAACCCTCCAGCTAAGCACCACTTTAATGTGTCCGCCCTTATGAATATTTAAAAACTCCATGATGTCCTCAAAGAGTTTTTCGGCATTAGGGTGCTCATTGCAACCATCGATTAAGATCATAAGGGGTTTATCCTGCGAATAATCAAATGCTTTTGATTTAGACAAGTCTACATCTTTAGCTAAATTCAATCGAAAACGTATTTCTTCCCACAATTCATCACCTGCAAATCGGTTTCCTCTGAGCAGCAGCGTATCGATGCCTCTTTCGTTATACTGACGGTTCATTTCTACCAGCAGATTGGTTTTACCACTACCGGCCTCTGCACTCACAAAAAACAATCCTGCCAGAGCACCTATCCACGAACGAAGGGCAATTTCAGCATCTTGCCTTTCTTGATAGATTTCGGGAATTACTTTTCGCTCGCTAATCAATCCGCCAACAAAATCTTTATTGTTTTCTTGAATCAGTTCCTGAAATTTTTCTTTACTAAGCTGTTTTGCGGTTACAGGCTCTTCGCGGTCTTTTTTGCCGATCATCGAATTCAGCTCTTCCAAGACAGGTCCTGAGGTTTCCCCTGAAATACTTTCCGGGCTGAAAAACACCATTCGCTTTCCCGTATTTTGCTCATATACCATAAGCTTGGCGTAGTCAGAAACTTCTTTAATAAAATACTCACCTGGCAAGACAAAAAACGGAACTACACTTATTTGCTCGTTTTCAGCATTCAGCATGGCAACGTTAGAAAGCAACTTTGTTTTAGGATTCACCTGTGTAATTTCATTACCCATTAAACGCCAGGATTGATTCCTGTCTTTACTGATGATGGAGTAATTTTTACAGAAATCCATTTCCAGAAAGAGCTGCTTAAGTATGGCAAAGTTTTCTTTCCACAATGCCTCGCACTTATCTCTGGTTGGCACCATTCCATGGCCTAAGTAGTGATTTCTAAAGTTAATAAGGGCACCAATGCCTGTATGGTCATTGTACTTTTTTGCTTTTTCGTTTCTTTCTATTTTTTGATAATAGCTGGGTAGTTCTTTAACAAACCACTGGTGCTTATTTTCTATTAACGACTTCACCGTTTCTCGCATAAAAGCATTCCAGAAACCAAACTGAGGACGGAACAGAAACTGCTTGAAATTACGGTTGATGTCTTTTACCTTAAGGTCAGAATTAAAGTATTCAGAAGCAGTAATCAAACCAAGGTATTTCAGGTAATTTAAAAAGGTCTCTTTTAAAAGATGGATCCTTTTATAAGGTTCGGTTTCAGTTAAAGCCCTATGGTAGGGATGCGCCAGAAAGTAAGGGTAGGTGTCAATGATTTTTTGATCTTTCTTGTCAATCAATTGTTTAGAAGATAGTTGCAATGGGTTAGTACAGGCAGGGCAATCCTGAGCTACCGGAAATCCGTATTTCTTTTTGGAGACTTCACAGCTTTTATCACTGCAGTTGTAGCTTCCGCTACTTATTGGACCGGGCTGTTGATAGCTTAGTTGAGGAGTGTTGTCAATTTTAAAAGTTGATCCTTCTTCTGTTTTTACATTTAGCTTTCCCGAAGATTGATTCTTATAGCCATTAATTTCTTTTTTAGTCTTTTCATCTTTAATTTCCAATGTATTAAGCAATTCACATTGACTCAGCAATTCAATAAATATGGGTTCATACAACTCATAGATCTTTTTACTTTCAGCCTCTGAAAACACGGTGCCGTGGCCCAAATATTTGTTTCTGAAATTAATGAGTAACTCAAGTGGGGTATTGTTGATCTGTACAGATTGAGTTTTTCCCTTCCAGTCTGTGTAAGTGGTATTCACTGTTAACCTTTTGATCTTTCTGGTTCTGCCATGTTTAGATTTCACACCATAAAGCATCATCAGTTCACCAAGAAAGGAGAGTTCTGAATCTTCATCCAAAATAGCAACTACTCTTGAAACCATTGAACTCCATAATCCGTGACTTTCTTTTTGGTCGAGCGTTTCAAAAATATTGTTCAGCTCTTCATTATCCTTTTCATTTTTTAGGTAGATTACTTTAATTAAACTTCCATTAAAACGAAGTATTCCCATTAATGAATCGGAGATCAAATGCAGCTTTTTATAATAGCTTTTACTGGCACAAAGCTCATATACAGGCCTGGCAATTTGAACAGGAAAATTAGTTGCTACATTCTCAAATTTAGGATGGACTTTTCCCCAGTCTGGAGTCAGTGCCTGATTGCATTCCGGACAGGATTCGAGTACCGAAAACTGATACTTATGTTTATGGCTGTTACAATTGGAATTGTTGCATTGGAATAGAATGTTCATATAATCGATTTAAAGAAATTAATTGTAAATTAATGATCTAATAAATTTAAATAAAAAAATGAGTAATAAATCTTATAAAATTGTTTCTTCTGATTCTTCAGAATCTCTTGAGAGTAAAATAAGCGAGCATTTAAATGAGGGTTATCATCCTATTGGTGGACTTGCCATTAGCAATGGGGCTTTTTACCAGGCATTATATCATGAAGAAAATACTGAACTGGATAAAATTGTAGAATTGGCTAAGTCTGGTTCAAAATTAGAAGCTGTAAAAATGTATAAGGACCTAATGAGTGTGGATCTTAAAACAGCTAAGGACTGGGTGGATGCTCTTTAATGTTTTTCTTTTTTTTATACAGTTCACTTAAATTGGAGGCAGCAAGTATTATTCCACCTCCATTTAATATAAATGCTATTATAGAAACATTGGGGTATTCATTATACATATCTATAAAGATGTAAAAAGCAAGTACGCTAAGGGCAATTGAACCAATAGAGTGCCATTGGTTAAGCTTTTTTCTTCTCGCTGTAAAAGACCAGAAAACAGAACCAATTAGAAGGCCAATAAATATTGCCAATGCAACAATAAAAATTATAATCGCCAATCCACCTTCTGCTGTCCAGTTTGTTTTTCCACAAGCCGGACACTTACTGGCAAAATGTTTGGTTACATAGTTTCTACCACATTTACAACTTATGTTTTTAAGCTCTGACAAAATCTATTTTTTTGTTAAGTTCTTTTTAATCTATTATCTCAGTTTTAGGATAGAGTGATTGTATTACTTTTAAGATTTTATCTCCAAATGCTTCAAGACTCATCATTTCAAGATTGATGGTTTTGATTTTATTTTCTTTTAAATGAAGTTCTATTTTATTGATTTCATCCAGTCGTTCTGTTCCATCAGGGCCATATTCTATTTCTCTAATCAATACAATTTTACTGATCTTTTCAGTCACCCCCATTTTACCCTGATCGTTGTCGTTCCATTTAAATGAAGAAGCATTGATTTCGAGGTAGTCATTTTTATTGTGTATAAGAGTTCCAAATTCAACAATAATACCACCAATAATAGTTATTAAAAACACAAAACCAATTATAATAATTACCCAATCAACCAAAGACAAAAATCCTGTGCTATCTTCACCAGATGAATTTTCAATTACAGGTTCATAGCTGTAGCCCATTACTATCAAAGAAATTCCAACTGCCAGGAAAAAAAATTTTAAAACAATACCAAAGCTAAAATGGTAAAACAAATAATTTTTTTTATCTGTTTTGTAGAAATTTACTGGCAACATTCCAGGTATTTTATTTGAAGCTGCTGAGGCCCCAATTAGGGTGATGCCAAAAGTTATTAATATTTTAAATTGAGCAAAGTAGGGAGTTGCAGTCCAAGATGCATCTTTCATGGATAGCCAAAATATAAAATGCATTAACATCCATAAAAAAGCAAGGAAGACAAGGCTATACAGTGGGTTTTCCAGAGATCTTATTCTCATGCTGTTTTTTTCTTAATTAATTTATTGCTTTCTTTTCCAAGTCCACCTAAATATTCGCAATTAAAAAAAGTTTCCATGGAATCGAATGGAATCTCGGATTTTTGATAATTGTAAGTTTTTTCAAGTGTAACTACCTTATTGTTGTCTCCACAGCTGATGTCTATATCACCCATTTTCATTTGACAAGGATGCTCGTATCCACAAGCGTGAGTCATTTGTAGAGTCTCTTTTCTAAGTGAATTGATGTAGTTTCCAAATCTTATTGCTTTTAAAGCAGGGTCGAGTCCTCTTTGGAGCCATTTGTTTTGAGTAGCAATACCTGTTGGACAATGTCCGGTGTGGCATTCCTGAGCCTGAATACATCCTATAGACAGCATGGCTTCTCTGGCAATATTGATAAAGTCTACACCCATGGCAAAAGCTTTTAATACTTCTGAGGGAAATCCTAATTTACCAGACCCACCAAATACAATATCGTTACAAAGGTCTTTTTCTTTAAAAACATTGTAAATTTCTGTAAAACCAAATACCCAAGGTAAGGCTACATGGTCTGCAAAAGAGGGAGGTGCTGCACCAGTTCCACCTTCACCACCATCAACAGTAATGAAATCCGGACCTTTATTTTCATTTTTCATTATATCGGCAAGTTCATACCACTGGGTTAAATCTCCAACGGCAGATTTAATTCCTACAGGTAAACCGGATTTTTCAGCCAATTCCTCTATAAAATCTACCATTTCTCTTACATTACTAAATGCAGTATGGTAAGTTGGTGATAGTACATCTGTGTGTGGAGTTACTCCTCTTATACCAGCAATTTCCTTGGTGTTCTTTTTAGCTGGAAGTACGCCACCCTTCCCGGGTTTGGCACCCTGAGATAATTTTATTTCAATAGCTTTTACCTTTCCTGGATATTTATCTAAAACCAGTTTCTGAAATGTATCAAAATCGAAATATCTTTTTCCATCTTCACCGGTTTTTCCACAACCAAAATAACCTGTACCAATGTGAAACACCACATCTGCTCCTTTTTGGTGGTATGGAGATAATCCTCCTTCACCAGTATTGTGGTAGCAACCTACCATAGAAGCTCCAGTATTTAGAGCTGTATGAGCATTGGCCGACAAACTACCATAGCTCATTGCTGAAATATTAACAATTGAGTAAGGTCTGAAAGGATGTTTTCTGTTGTGGGCTTTACCAATTACTTTTGCGCAAGGAATAAAATAAGGGTCGTTCATTTCATTGTTTATGTGGTCTTCACTCACTTTAAAAGGAAACATCTTAGGATTAACAAATATGTGTCCTGGATGATAAAGGTCTTTATCGGTTCCAAAACCTTCGTAATTGTTTTCTTTTTTTGAAGAAGATTTAATCCAGTTACGCTGACTTCTGTTAAAAGGTAATTCATCTCTGTTACTGGCAATAAAATATTGCCTAATTGCAGGTCCTAAAGCAATGAATAAGAACCTAATATTTCCCATTACAGGAAAATTCCTTCGAATTGTGTTTTTTTTCTGAGTAAGATCTGCAATTGCAATAAGTAAAATTATTCCTGCTAATCCAAGTAAAATGTAAAGTGCTATCATAATTGTGTTTAAAAATATTATATTTAGAATTACCTAATTTAGTTTTTTTTTTATCAGAATGAAAAATTTATTATTACTTATTTCTTTATTGTTTTTTGTTAACATACAGTCTCAGCAGGAAAGTCAAGTTGCAGACTATATCAAACATGCCAATACCCATTATTGGTTGGGCAGGCACTGGAAAAATGACCTTAATGAATTCCAAAAAGCCAAAATTTATCTTAATAATGCCAAAGAGCTACTGGACAAGGGGGAAGTTGATTCTTCTGAAATAGGTAATCTTTCCAATCAAATACTGGTATTTAACAAAGAGATCAATGAGATAGAATCCATATGTATAGATAATATGAATGGTAGATTTCCATTGTACATGAACATGATGGGCTATATTGATAATTATGAAATGATCGATGATCCTTTTGAGATTTCATGTGAAAATGTATTGGGTAAATTACTTGAGCTTAACACATTTAAACCCTCAAAACCCCTTAAAGATCTGATGAATTTTGCGGTTCTGGAAATCCGTCCATATGATCCTCTTATTGAAGAGGTATGTGCTCAGTACATTAACAATAATTCCAATACTTATGTGATTAGTCGTCATGAAATAGCATCTTTTATTGATACAACTGTTTTAGTTTATTCCAATTTACATATGATTGAAATAGCTAAGTTTTTTGATGTTGATCTAATCGGAAAATATAAAATATCTGCATTGGATCAGACGGATAAAATATATTTCACAAAGGCTGATTTTGAATTCATAGATCCCAATAAGGGAACGGCAATATCCAAAACCAGCGCTGAATCAGTTATTGTTGATAAAACAGGTGTTAATACTAGGTCTGTTTTAGCATCAATAATACATACTGTTCTCTATTTACTGATCCTTTCTGTACTTTTATTTATTGGCTTTTTTCGTTTTCAGGAGAATAAGTGGCCTACATTTAAAAATATATTCAGAATTTTAATAGGCAGTCTTTTTGGATATGCTCTTTCAGTGTTAATTTCATTTGGACTGATATTGTTGTGCAGGACTTATGCACCGGATCCTGATATATATTACATTACAGCATATGGGAGATTATGGCATGTTTCAATAGCTCTTTTTCTTGGATTGATCGCTCCTGTTTTATCTGTATTGTTAATAGGATTATTGACCAAAAAAATATTTTTAAGTCATCAATTGAACACTTTTGTATTATTTGCAGGAGTTTTTACTGGAACTGCAGTTCCATCGTTTTTCTTTTACTATCAGATGAATGAAATACTTCCTTCTGAATCAGTAGTGTTATTTTTATTATTGTTTTCTTTTGTTTCAGCATATTATAGTGGTGTACAATATTTTAAATGGGATCGAAAAGGAAGAGGATTTCTGGATTTGATAACGGTTTTCTTATTTATTATTCCAGTTATATTGTATCATTATATTTTCATTGAATTTAACGATCATTTTTCAATCAATCATATTATAGTAATTGCAAGTACATTTGTACTTGCACTAATCTCTTATTTTTATCTCGAAAAAGGAACAGATCTTTTCAAAAAACTTAAGCTTTTCAGTGACGTTGAGGATTCAGACTCAATGCCAGGTAATTTAGGAGCATTTTCTAAGGTTATCAATGATACGATCGCTTTGAATGATAATGCTGAAAAAATGGATTTTCAAGAGCATATTATAGAAGATTTTAAAATAAATCTTGACAACTGCAGAGATATCGATAAAATAGGGGTAGTACATATAGAAGGTCCTAGGGGGATTGGAAAAACTACCATGCTTAAAGAATTTTTTAAGAAAAGGTTAGCAGATTATCCCTCTGAAATGTTTTTTTATGGTGATTGTGATGAATTTAAAGATGGCAATACCATACCATATGAACCATTTGCTCAGGCTTTTGCTGAATTTCTCGGTGGAGAAGGAGTTTTTAAAAGCGGTGCTACACATGCAAAAGGATTTATAAATATTATCAAACCTGGTTTAAAGGAAACACCTATTGGGAGTTTAGCTCTTTCAATGATCAACACTCAATCTTTTGACGGAGCTACTACCAAGGAAATTTGCCGTGTTTTGGATCACTTTATATCAGAAAAATTAAATGAAAATAGCCAGAATAAAGTTAAATCTTGCTTTTATTTTATTCTTGAGGATATCCAGTGGATAGATAAAAATACAATAGAACTATTCAGAGATTTTATTAAAATGATCTATATTCTTAAAAAACAACATGAGTTTGATTTCATTTTGGTTGTGTCTAATAGGCTCATTGAAGAAGCTTCTTCTAATGATTTAAAGGATCTTTTTGAAGAGGTGATGAAATTCTTAAGAGAAGATTATCATTTGACCTTTAAGACTTATTTAAGCGATAATGATCATGAAAATGCTATTTTGGTTAAAGAAAATTTCTGTGAACAGTTTTTAGACACATGTGGTGTGGAAATACATTTTAAAACCAAAAAACAAATCACTTCCTACTTTAATTCACAGGGATTTAATAATCCATCACACATTCTGGAATGCCTTAATTATATTGTACAACATCAGTGGATGAATGAAGAAAACGGAGAACTAGTGTTGAATAAAGTAGCTGACTTGCGTAATCTTCCGCTTCCTTCTCAGCTTAAGCAGTTGTATGCTGAAAAATTTGAACAGCTTGACAATAAACTGAAACTGATTCTTGAAACAGCTTCGTTCGTAGGTGAATCATTTGAGGCGAATACACTGGCTAAAATATGGAAAGTAGATCGTCTGGAGTTGCTACACATGCTCAGAACTGCAGAAGATATTGGTTTTGTTAGGGATGTGAGCGACAAGGACGATGTTTATAAGTTTACATCTAAAAGACTGATTGCAGAACTCAGAAAATACGCTTCTCGTGATAATAATGATCAGGAACAGCCACAAATCGTTAAGGAATACCATAAAATGATCACCAACATCATGATCGAGGATAAACAAATTGACCCACATACTTTTGATCTGAACATTGTATGTCAGCTGGCTGACAGGACCTTCTTTACCAAAGATCAGATGCCAGATGAAGCCTTCCGATTCAATTATGCAGCTGCAATAAGATGTTTAAATAAATTAAATACTCAACAGGCAAAATTGTATGCTGTTCGTTTAAAGAATCTGGTAAAGGAAATTGATGCAAATGATGTACAGCAACTGAAAGTCAAAATTCTCTCTCTTAAGATCCTTATTGTAAAACTCTCTGCCTCTAATTTTGAAGAAGCTCTGGAAATATCTACTAAAACTGAAGAGTTATTTAAAAAATTATTAAGTGTTGATGATTGTGATCAAGAAAAAGAATTGTATAATAATTTTTACATGGATATGCTTCAGTTGCATTATGCATGCATTAAATATTATAGAGATGAAAAATTAAAAGCTGAACACCTTGAAATCATCACAAAAAAATGTAATCATTCCTATCCATTGTATCAAAACCAGTTAATTGAAATCTGTCAGAATTTCTATCATACAGAAACATTTCTTTTTGGTCCTGATAATACTGCCGAAAAAATAAAAAATTTAAATCAATTTAAAGTTCAGCTGGAAGAATCAGAGTTTGACAATATTGCGCTTTATGGAAGGGTATTGAATTCAATAGCAGGAATATTAAATAACAAAGAAGGTGAGGATCTTTGGATAAAAAGATTTTTACTAATTCTGGAACTCAATAAGATTGAATATGATTTCACTGATGTGAGATCACTTTTTAAGAAATTGGAAGGTGATTTTCCAAAAATGGATTTTCAGAGCAAATTAGATGTCCTTTATACAGCTGGTGCTTTTGGTAGGCATTATTGCTATACTTTAAAAGATTATAAGACAGCTATCCATCTTAATCGTGTTGCTAAAGAAATGAACTTAATCTTTGGTGATTATGAAGGATATTCTAGGTCTGGCAATGCGGAAGGTATCTGTTACAATAATCTATTTAAAGAGGATAGTGGATTGACTGAGATCTTTAATAATGGAGTCAGTAATTATGTAGAAATGTTTTATGAACTCGAAAATGAATATGATACTATTGACACAAAAGCTCGTCATGAAGATGCAGATTCACAATGGGTTACATTGGTTAATTGGATGCAATTATTGATTACTAACCCAAATCTATCAGAAGAGGATATTAGGAAAATTGAAACACCAATTAATTATTTCATTTCAACTTTTGTTGAAAATGATATAATACAGATCAATAGATTTTATGGTGTAGATTCTTACCTTGACATTATTGAAAGTATTAAGAAAACTGATCTTTCAGGTAAATCGGATTCAGTAAATAGTTTTTTAAAAGTGGTTCAAGTAGCTAAAAATAAGTAAATTGGTAAATATGTTAATTATTCGTCCTAATTACATACTTGAGGGTTGTCCAATTGAGCTTACTTTTAAAACAGAAAGCATTAAGAGGGTAATTGTTTTTTATGGTTTAAAACCGTACTGGAGAAAAACATCGGATCGGCTGGTTTTTTATGCAAAAAAGAAAAAAAGCAGTATCAGCTATTATATATGGTCGGGTTTCTTTTTTAAAAAGCATAAGGTAACCTTTACAGTTCATTCTTTTAAAACAACTAATCTGGAAGACTTGCCTTTGGAATTGTCTGGTACTGTACAATTAGATGATTTTTCAGTTCAATCTCTTACACCAAATGCAGATCCTATTACAGAACAGGTGCTTTTTAAAAACAATAAACTGGCATTTATCAATAAAAGACTATTACAAATAAACCCTGTGAATATTAATGAGAATTTCAGATATATAAAAATGGCATCAAAAAAAGCAGCTTCTGTTAATTCAGTTGAGCATGTTTTTGAAAATGAAGAATTTTATAATTACAGAAAAGAGCAATTGAAAAAGATTAATTAAAAATAGAATTATGGAAATAAATGATTACTTACTTGAATATAAAAAAACAACCTTGTTTACAAAAATCTTATGGTGGTGTGCTGGCGCGGACAGTGTGATATTGGAAAAGTCACCTATGAAAGATAGGGTAAAGTATGCCGGTATTGGTGGTATTGTATTATGTACTGGTTTTTTGGCTGCATTTTCTGGTGGCTATGCTTTCTATACCATATTTGGTGCAAAAGGAGAAGCTGTCCATGATGATACTTTTGAGTGGGGATCTGTAATTGGCTCTGCTGTTTTTGGAATTATTTGGGGAATGATCATCTTAAATCTTGATCGTTTTATTGTATCTAGCACTGGTAAAGGTGATGGAACTGATAAAATAACCGGTAAAGAATTTCTTCAGGCGCTTCCTAGAATTGTAATAGCCTTGATTCTGGGAATTGCAATTTCAGCACCTTTAGAAGTTAGAATTCTTAAATCTGAAATTGATGCTGTTCTTCAAAAGGAACAGGAAGATTATAAAATTGAACTGGATATGCAAACCGATACGGTTATTAATATGCAAATTGTTGTTTATCAAGAGAGAATTTCTGTTGTTGAGGGTAAGATCAAAGAATATGATGATTATGTAGAGTCCAGAAGACTGGAACTGAAAGAGCAATATAAAGTACTTGAATTAGAGGCAGAAGGTAAAACGGGAACCGGTAAAGCTGGCAGAGGACCTGCCTGGAAAGATAAGAAAGAAAACCTAGATTATCAGCAGGCAGAATTTGAAAAATACATTGAAGATAAACAGGAAGAGATCAATAATTTAAAAGCAGAAAGGGATAGAAACAATAAGGAAATTAATGATCTGGATGCTTCGAGAGCTGAGAAAAAAGCAAAAAATGACATTGTAGCTCATCAGCTGGATGGTTTACTTGAAAGAATCCATATTTCTCATGAGATAGGAGGTTGGGTTCCATGGATAATTCTACTGGTATTACTTTCAATAGAAATGGGACCGATATTCTTTAAAATGATGATGACAAAAGGAGTCTACGATTATCTTGTAGAAAATAACGATAGAAGATTTAAAGCATATAGCGGTATCATACAGAAAGAAGAAACTTTTGAAGATAAAGATGGTACCGTTCATAAAGAGTATTATGAATTTCTAGAGGAAGACCAAGAGCTTGAAGAAAAGAAGATGAAACTTGAACGGCAATCCGATCTTTCCAAAAAGATAGTTGATGCATGGCATGATCAAAAAGATCAGGAAATAAAGAAAGATCCATCTAAATTTTATAATTCAGACGACAACAAAGTCTAGTGATTTACAGATTGTTTGGCATAGAAAGAGATCTTTTTGACAATACAGCATCAAAAGAAAAATCTACGTATAAGTTATTGTTTTTTCTTTTTTGGATCGTAGTCACAATTTCTGCCGTCTCTGGAGGATATCTCATATACATGATTATATCTTCCTGGTATTTCGCAGTTCCTGGTGCATTGTTCATTGGCTTTATTATTTTTTCTGTTCTAAGATTCAGTCTTATATCTACAGAAAAGAACATGAAGCATCCAGATTCTAAATTCAAATTTTTCTCATCTGCTTTTCTTTTCCGATTGTTCCTTTTAATGTTTTTTGGAGCATTTATTGGATTTCCTTTGTCTTCATTGATGCAAAGATCCGGTACAGGTCAAATAATAGACGGCAAAAGACGTCAAATGATTGAAGATTATGCATCTTCTCTTGAAGAATCAAGACAACATACTTTAAGTTATATTATTTCTAGAATCAATAAAAAGGAGAATCATTTAAATTCAATCAATGATAGTTTGGAAATAATCAATACAAAACTACAGACGGACAGCTTAGATGAGTCCAAAAGCAGAGAGGTGAATTTCAGAAAGCTGATTCTTGAAAAAGAAAAAGAAAAAATTTCAGAGAAGCTAGCACTAGTCAAACAAGAGCTACAAACAGAAGACAGCTTATTTCAAATACATGTTAAAAAAGACATTGAAAGCTTTACAAATACTGTAAACTCCTCTGAACTTCCATTGTTTCAGCTCAGTGAAATCAGCACATCATCAGCTGGAATATTTATTGTCAGCAGTTCTTCATTACTTTTTGCTATATTATTTTTATTGTTGTTATGGCTCACTTATTCATCAAAATTCACTTATGCTGGTAAGGCAATACAAATGCATAGAAATCTGGCTCTAAGTGAGTACAGTATCACAGATATTCAGAATAAAAAAATGATTATGAGTAAGTTTGCTGTTGTTCACGATCCGGATGTTTATTTTCTGGATCCACCATTCAATACAAAACCTGTTTCTCAAAGTAAAAGAATAATATCTGGTCAGACCTTAGAGGAATATCTGGAATATAAGAGTAAAAGCAGTTCATGAAAAAGAAAAAAATAATATATCATGAACTGGGTATTGTAAAAGGTCATTTTGTTTCTGATTTTGAAACTAAAAAGATTAGAAAAAATTCAAAAGCCGTATTTTCTGATATCAATTTTGTAGGCAGATCTAAATTGGAAAATGGAAAATTAATAAAATCCATTCCCAAAACAACAGATGATGGAAAGGTGCTTAAAAAGGATGAAATCGATTTTGTTGAAATTTACCCTGCTAAAGGTCAGAAATCACCAGTTGAGACAAGTAAAAGACTTTATGTAAGGGATTTTAAACTGGTCGACCCTGTTATTGAAGACTCCTTTATGGATGGCAAAGTAAGAAAAGGGCGTATTTCAGGCACTGCTTATGCTGTAATTACAAGAAAAGAGGAAATAGAATTAGAAGATCCTGTTATAAAAGAAGAGATTACAGCTATTAAAAAGGAAAATGTTGATCCAGCTATTCATGTAACAGAAGATAATATTAATGAGCCACTTGATAAAAGTCATATTATAAAAGATCCTGTTCCTGAGGGTGGGTGTATGAAAAAAGGAATCAATAGAGCTCAGGTTTCAGGCAATAGTTCTGGTTCTGATAATGTAGTTAATGATACAGGTTCTGGAGATTTGGGTACAAATATTGCCGGACAGCAGGGTGGTTGCGGATCCATGGGGTCTGGTTGCAATATGATGCCGTCTTGGGCATCGGGTTGTAATATGTTACCATCCTGGGGGGCTGGTTGTCAAAGGTTAGGTTGTGGTTTGCTTTCTTTGCTTTTTGCTTTTGCATTGCTAATGTCATTATTTAAAGAATGCAATCAGACTGAAAGTAGTAGTTCAAATGATAGTAGCAGTGAAAATACTGTTCCTCCTGATACTGTTACAGTAATTGAAAAGGATACAGTGGAAGTGGAAAAGGTTGTTGTTGATACCTTATTTGCTGTAGATACAGTCAGATTAACAGATACCACCACTCAAATAATCAAAGATGTGCTTCCTGTTACTCCTGTGCTTTTTAAAACCAATTCTGCAATAATTAGAAATTCTTCTGTACCTGGATTGAAAAAAATGGGTGGATTTTTAAATAAACACCCTGAACTCAACATGATAATTGCCGGTCATACAGATGCAAGTGGAAATGACCGTCATAATGACACACTATCATTTTGCCGTGCTAAAGCAGTGATGAATCTGCTGTTGGACACTTGTAAAATATCATCCGAACGTCTACAGTTTGAGGGATATGGCGAGAAATGTCCGATGGAAGACAATGAAACAAGAGAAGGTCGAACTACTAACAGAAGAGTTGAATTCAGATATGTTGGAGAGACAACTCCTTGTGAAGAATTTAAGGTCAACATCAATGAAAATGTTTGTTCTACCAATCGTTTTGAAACTGGTGTTGAGGAGAAATTAAATCAAACAATAGAAAAGAAAGTATTAGGTCAGTTAAAGACTGAAAAGAATTTAATTGAATTTATTTTCTTACATGAAAAGCCTAAATCAACTTCGAAAAGAATATTCCACATAAAGCCAGAAGATAAATTTGAAATATTAGAACAGGGTGAAAAATGGACTTTGGTATTTATTAATGGTAAAAAAGGGTATTTGAAGAGCAATAAAATAAATATATTGGTTGAATGATTCACGGAAAATCCATATCAGGAAAATTTGAGGGTTATTATATAGCAATAGATCCTGAAAATATTGGGGGATCCGATTATTTTGTCATGGACTGGCAAAAAATTGTAATAAGTGATTTTAAGCTGATTGACGATTACAATAGTGAAGAATTAAAAGTAGGTAAGTACGACTATAAATCATTGCTTTCAAATGTTGATCTTGTCACTGATGCAGAACACGTAATAAAATCTGAAACCCTAACAGATGTTCTTTTAAAAGATTTTACAATTATCCGCTCAATTAAGGATGGCAACAGGAGAATGGTTAAAGTTAGAGGAAATGTTTTTGGAAGCCTTCCGCCTAAAGTAGATCCTGCAGAAGTAACCCAAGACTCCTCAGCTATTGAAAATGATGAAGAAGTTATTCATGAAGATCCGCTATTTGTTGATACTGAACACACCAATGTAAACATTTCGCAACCTGCAAGCAGATCTGGTTGCAGAAAATCTTTAGCTGGAAATCCAGGAAATTCTTGGTATAACAATAAACGTACATGGTTTAACAGGGATACTTCCTGGTTTAACAGAACAAGAAACAGGTTCAGAAATAGCTGGATCAATTCTCAAAACCGTAAATACGCTAGTTCTAGTGGGAACAATGGTTGTAATAGTTCTTCCGGCAATGGAGGTGGTTGTTTTATTACACTATTAAGAATTTTTGGTTTATTGTTAACTCTTGCAGGAATTCAGGGACTTTTTGAAAATGGTATTTCTGATATCCAAGCCTGGATTCAATTAGGCCTTGGTGTTTTAATGATGCTTGCCAGCTTTTTCCCAAAACTAAGAGGAACACTAGGTTCTTTATTTGGTTTATTGATATTAATTTACATAATAGGTTCTTTGATTATTGAATTTGCAAATCTCATTGATGTTGATTGGTGGGACAGCGATGAACAGCAACAGAAAACCGAAGAGGAAATGATATGGGACAGAGACAGGGAAACCCAGCATGTTTCGGATACTCTGGTAGATGAATCGGGGAATGTTAATACTGTTGAATATTTCCAGCATGATCATAAATGGAAAGAGAATGAGGGAGCTAAACACAATGGTTTATTCAGGGTTCAAAAAGATTATTTCTTGCAATCGAAACTCAAAAGAAATGATGTAACAGTTCGGACCAATAACATCAATGAATTTTACAGAAAAGTTTATAAATCTCTTGTGAATGAAGACAAGAACAAGCTAAATGAGATTGTTTCTATGTATGAGAATATTGGTAAAAAGTACAATTTAAACAGAGGTCAGTTTGCAGATATGGTAGTTACCTCTATTCAGTGGATTCCTTATGTGCTGGTAGTTGAAACTACTTGTAATGAGGCTATGAGAGAAGGTGGCTTTGTTACAGAGTATTTAATGTCTGGAAAACCATGTCTTGGAGGAATAAAATTTGGTATTCAGTCTCCTGTAGAATTCATGTCTAATTTTAAGGGAGATTGCGACACAAGGGCAGTATTGTGCTTTCTGATTTTAGACCATTTTGGTTTTGATGTAGCTGTTCTTATATCCGAAAATTACGGTCATTCTGTTTTAGGAATCAATCTTAATGTAGGTGGAGGAGATTATGTAAAATACAATGGTAAAAGATATTACGGATGGGAAACTACTGCCACAGGCTTTAAGGCAGGAAATATGCCTCCGGATTGCTCTAATATGCGTTATTGGAGTGTAGCATTAACTAACAAATAATAAAAAATATAAAAAATGGAAAATCAAGTAATTCTTTCGGTAATGGAGCTTTCACTGGCTATTGTGCTGGGTGTATTAAGCATGTACCTTACTCATTTTATACTTATAAGGGTTTATAAAAGTAAATACCCAACAGAAAATCCATACAGAAACAATGCATTTATGATCTTTCTTGCAGGAGTTATGTTCTCTGTTGGCTATTTATTAACGGGAATAATTGAACCACTCTCCAGTACACTTGATCTGTTAATGTCCAGCCATCAGGGTAAAGGTACACTTACATGGGAATACACTAAGTTTCTGGCCTTGTTTGTCTCAATTGGTTTTACTCTAGGTGTAGTAATTAACATTATCGCTTATTTTCTTTTTTCTTCACTAACTACAGAAGTAAACGAGCTGGAGGAGATCAAGAATGGGAATATCGGTGTGGCTGTCCTAGTTTCTGTTATAGCCATTACCATTGCCGTTTTCTGTAAAGAGCCCTTTCTGGTATTGCTGGAATCGTTTATTCCTTATCCGGAATTACCGAGGTTGTTTTAGGAATTAAATTGAAGGTTTTAATTTTGAAAGTTCTTTTTTAGCAGGACTGAAATCAGGTTTTTCTTCAATAATCTTTTTTAGTTTTTCAATGGCTTTTTCATTATTGTTATTATCAATATCATTTAAAGCCTCAGAAAATAATAATGAAAGTTCATAGCTTATTTCTTCATCTTTTTCTGCGTTTTTTAACTTTTTATCTTCATCATCCGATAGTTTAATATCTAAATTTTTAATGATTTTCCAGGCTAATTGTTTTTCTAACTTAAAGAAATTTTCTGCCGAACCATCAACCCCTTCAGATTTTAAAATTTCACCCGTTTCAATATCAATAAATCTCGCGTCAATTCTAAAACTACCATACATTTCAAAATAAGCACCTGTAAGGATTATTTCTGCTCCTAATAGTTTGCCAACTTTTGTTGCAGTAGAAGGGTCAAAACCTTTAGATTTTTGAAGTTTTTGTTCTTTTAAAATTTCCTCCAGCCTATCCCTTTCAACAATATCCAACATATATATATTAGAGAGATCAGAAATTAACATACCTGCTAATCCTTTTTTAAGTTTATCTAGTTTTTTCTCTTCAGAAGTATTCTCAAAATAAATAATTGCCAGTCTTTTTGCATCAATGTGTTTTGTGCGTTCATTTAACTCCTTTACTACAGTCAGATCACCAGTATTTGACATGTTCTTTAATTCAGCATCCCCAGATACAATTTCTTTTACATCTTTAATATTCTTGTTTATTTCAGATGAAGTATTGTCAATTTTTTCTGAAATTTCTTTAGTTTTTCCGGACTGATCATCTAAAAAGTAAATGATTACAAATATCAAGCAAGTTATTATTCCAATACCACCAATTATATACTTTAGATAGGAGTTGCTTTTTTTAGATTCTGATTTGATTTCAGATGTGTCATCCAAAACTTTTGCAAATCCTTCATCTACCTTTTTTGAAAGGTCATCCAGACCTTCTTTTACCTCATTCATATCTTCTTTTACTGAAGACATATATTCATTGAGATCTTCTTCTGATACATCTAAATAAACACCTGGATTAACTTTTGTTTTTCCATTTTTATAACCATTATCAATTTTGCTGGTTATTTCGTTGTAGTATTCATTTAATAATTCAATCTGAACTGGATTGATTTTTTTATTGTGAGCAATAGAATTTCGTATTAAACGTATATCATCTAAAAAGAACCGTAATGCGCTGGTTTTCTTTTTGTCGTATTTCAGCCCTTTATCATGTTCAAAAATATCATCATAGGCTTCAAATAATCTTTTATCTAAAAATAAGGCAGAAAGCTCATTAAAAGTAGTGCCACTTAAAACTCCTGTTTCATCTGCACTTTGAATCCATTTCTGAACTACATGTGATTTAAAAAAATCATTTAATTTATCAACAAGTTGGTTATTACCTCCATGATGATCATAAATAAGATCTCTTAAAACAAGTTCAATAGCTCTTACCTGTTTTATTGCTTTATTTTCTTGAGAATTAATTTCATCTATATCTATCTTTAGATTCAGACCAGTAGTTTTATGGAATGTATTTAACCATGAGGCTAGTCTTAAAAATGAAATTTTTACTAGAGATTCATTGTCTTTATATTTATTGTAATTGGTAAGGGCAGTTTCGAACCCAGATAGCATTTGTTCATTAATCTTTAAAATTTCACAAATTTGAGAATTTGATATTTTAGATTTAAATTGTTTGTAATTATCTATTGAATTATCAGATTGATTTTGGTTTCCTAAAAGTTTATTAATCAAATCTATTTTCTCAGTTATTATGTTTTTATAATTTCCCATCTGCTACAATAAATTTTTTAAATTTAAAAATATGAAAAAAACAGCTTTAATAATATTCTTATTTATTTGTTTGAATTCGTATTCTCAAATAAAGGTAGCCATATTAGATTTTGAGAATACCAGCGGAATTTCGAAATACGATGGATTCGGTAAGGCCCTTAGTAATATGCTGATCACCGATCTTAAAAATTCCATCCATCCAAGAAAAGTTTCTTTTTTAGAGCGTTCACAGCTGAATAAGATACTAGACGAGCAGAATTTACAGAAAAGTAAGAATTTTGATAAAAGTACGGCAGTTAATTTTGGTAAACTTGCTGGTGTAAAGTATGTTTTGGTAGGCAGTGTATATGTAATGGATGGGACATGTAACATCACTTCAAGGTTAGTGGATGTACAAACCTCTGAAATAGTGCATGCTAAAGAGTCAAATGGTAAAATAACCAACTGGCTTTCATTAAAAAGTGTTTTAGCTAATGAATTGTCTACCGCTATGAATAATCCTGTAACTATTGAAGCAGAATACAGTGAAAAAGAAACTTCAGAAGGTGTATTGACCCAATATGCCAAAGTAATTGACAAAATGGATGAAGGTGACATAGAGGGAGCTCAGGAAATGACAGAGATGCTTTCGGCAGTCCAGCCAGATTTTAAATATTTTGATGAGCTTAAATTGGATATTGAACAGTTAAAAAAACAAGTAAAGGAAAATACGGAAGATATATCTGAGCTAAAGAAAAGTGATACTATTCAAAGTCAACAGATAGTTGAAGTGAAAAAGGAGGTTGAAACTACTGTTTTGGATCCTATTTCTGTTGCATATAATTCAATTGAAAATAATGATTTTAAAACAGCTGAAAAATATTTTTTAATTGGTTTAGAAAGGGTTGAACAGTGGGATATAGGTGCTATTATTGAATATTATTATCATTTAGCCAGATGTTACAATAGCAACAAAAAATATACGAAAAGCCTTGATTTTTGTAATAAAGCATTAAAAATTTATCCTTTTTTTAATCTTTTTGTTGATTTAAAAGTGCATAATCTAGTTAGTTTAAAACAAGATGAAGAATGTAAGAATTATCTTTTTGGATATTTAAATAATATTGAACAATCTAATGACAAAAAATTATTTACAAATAAAATTGAAGAATATTACAGATCTAAAAATCTTAAAGTAGATAATATAGATTATGGGAATATATACTGGGAAAATAGCACCGTTAAATTTGGTAGTAATGTAAATTTTTATTTATCAAGTGATTACACCCTTTCTATTTTATATTATCTATGTGATTTAATCGAAAAAGAAAGTGGAGTTGAATCAGTTCTAAAATTTCTGGACAAGCAAAAAATCTTAAATCAAGACCACGCAATAAGAAGCTTTAGATTATCTGAAAATATTATTATTAGAGGAAATACTGATGAAGATAAAGTAGAATTAGTTTTTTCTGAAAGCGGAAGACCTTATAAAGGAGATTTTATAGTAAGAAAAAAAGGCGGTTATATATCTACAAATGATACATTAGTGAATATTTCAGATGAAATAATTTCTGTAAGATTCAATTTAATAACAAAAGAAAATTATATTGAAAAAGAAAAAAATTATTATGTTGGAAATTCTAAAGAATGTAATTTATATTTTGCTCTTGGTTGGTATTGTATACTAAATAAGGAATTTAAAAAAGCAAGCTTAATATATCAAAATATTGTAAGGTATAATTTCCATCGATGGCATTCTTGTGCAGATAAAGTTTCTATTAATAAAGATTTAAAAGTTGGTCCTTACACTGTTAAAGCTTGGTCAGATCATTCTGAAAATGATTTAATTTCCTGTTTATCTGATTCTAATCCATTTAAAAGATATGCTGATGTCCAAAATATGTCAGTTATTAACTGGGGCCATACATTTCTACTTGATGGCAATTTTTCTAAAGCTCTAAAAATTTATTTAATTTTTAGTTTAGATGATAAATTTGGTAAAGAGTGGGGGAATATTTCTGTGTCTGATGCTATTAAATCTGATCTAAATGATTTTCAGAAATTAGGATTGATTGATGAGGAAACTAAAAACAAAGTTCTAAAAGACCTTTCTGTAAAATAATTTAAGGCACTGGATCATGTCCACTTCCTCCTTTAGGATGGCATTTTCTAATCCTGCGCCAGCCCATGAGTGTTCCCTGAAAAAAACCATATTTTTCAATGGCTTGTTTGGTGTATTCAGAACAGCTGGGAGTAAACCGGCAGGAGGGAGGGAACAGCGGAGAAATAGCCCATTGATAGAACCTGATAAATCCTATGGCTAAAAATTTCATTTAAATTAATTTTGAAAAATCACATCGTTCATTTTTACAATGGCTTACTAAATTTTCTTTACTGTATTGTTCAATTTCTTCATCAAGTAATTCTCTTTTTCGTTTGCTCATTTTTTTAATGGCCATACCCTCAACAAATCTTTTCAGCTGCTCCTGATCTTCAAGCTCCAGCTCAGGAACTTCTTTTTTATTACCATCATCATCTTTAGCTACCATGGTAAAATAGCAAGAGTTGGTGTGCTTGTTAATGCCTGTTTTGGGATTCATGGAATCTATATGAATACCTACGATCATAGAAGTACGCCCCACATAATTTACAGAAGCTTTTAAAGAGACCAGCTCTCCAACTTCTACGGGTTGAATGAATTCTACACCCTCCACTGCCACAGTAACGCAATAGCTTCCACTGTGTTTTGCTGCACAGGCAAAAGCTACTTTATCCATTAAAGACAACAGTATTCCACCATGAATTTTTCCAGAAAAATTGGCATAGGAAGGAATCATCAGCTCAGTAATGGTGGTCTGTGAATAGGAAACAGGTTTCTTGTTCATGTTACATGTATTAAGTGATTGAATTTCTTTCTTTCTGTAAACAGATCTTTGTATAAAGGTCAAATCCTGCTATAAAAATAAAACTAAGTGTTTTTACCCAAATAAGGGAAATTAAAAAGCCACCAATAATTCCAAATATTTTATTATAGCTGGAAAAGTTTTCAAAATAAATGGTCATACCATATGTCATTAATATGATGGTAACTACAGTTGTTAATGAACCTGCATTAATAAAACTGATCTTAATTTTATTTGTAATAGCATACCTGTAAATCATACTGGTAGACAGTAATAAAAAGCCGAAAATAAGCCCCCACTTAATTAGAGAAATTAATATTGTAATAAAAACACCATTGTCTGTAATTGATGTTTTACTCAAAAAATAATCTGTTCCAAAACTCAGAAAGATGGTAATCAATATCAATAAAAACGTTTTAATAAAAAGAAAAAAAGCATAGAGGCGCTGTTTCCAGAAATTTGATTTATCGGAAAGCAGATGCGATTCATTTAAAAGGGCTAAAATTTTGTTGAAAAATTTAGATAAATAATATATAGATAACAGAAAGCCGATACTCATTAATCCATGATTTTTATCAACTATGATTTCTTCAATTGCACTGTTTAAAATATAAAATGAATTACTGGGTAAGATCGTTTTGATTTGTTGTAGAGTAATTTCCTGAAAATTATCTATAGGTATAAAGGGAATTAATGTAAAAAAGAATAGTAATGAAGGAAATAAAGCAAGGAAAAAATTGAATGCCATTACAGCACTTTTATTGCTGTAATCTCCATTTCTAATAGAATTGAATAGAAAAACAATAATGTCGTAAACTGACATTTGGCTAAATCCATAGGGCCTTATAAAAGAAAGTTTTTTTTGAAGTTTTTTAAATTTTTCCAATAGAAATTTATTAGATTTTTAAAAATTAAAAATTAAACCTAGATTGGTATTGAAATCTTTGTTTTTTAATGATGAAGGCGGTTCACTGTCGTATCGGATTTCCAGATCGCAGCTTAATGACATCCATTCATTAATTGAAAAAATTAAATTGATTTCATTGAATAGTCGATAATCCGAAAAGTTTTTAAGGTATTGCTGAAAATAGGTAGTATTGATAAATGTAAAATTCTTTTTCAGCTCAAGTGATATGACCATTGATAACATGGTTCTTGTGTAATTGGTGTAATTTTTTTCATTAGGTAAAAGAGATGCTGTATTCAATTGTTCTTCTTCCTGCATTATTCCCAAAGTAAGATCAGTTTTAAAACGATTTGTAGTATCTGAGCCCAGTTTAATTAAATTATGTCTTAGGCCAATTCCTAATAATTGTCTACGATTAAGTAGTAATACTTTATTGTATTGCAGTTGATAAAGACTTACCAGTCTGTTTTTTTTGTTAAAATGGTAATTGTATCTGATTTGGCCAAAAAGACTATTGGATACATCTGCTTGATCTTCCTGTATGTATTCTCCACCAGAAAGAAGTTTGAGATTATTCTTTTTCCATCTGTAACGAAAATTTAAAGAATATTCAACCAGAAGGACACTGGCGTTTCCGGAAATAGCACTTCCCATTAATTCTGCAGAAGCTGCAAATCCATCGTCATTATCACTAAATAATTTTTCGGTATTAACTATTGACTGGTTAAAAAATGGATTAATCCAAAAAAAACAAATTATTATTAAGAGGTTTTTTAACATCAAAAGCATTTTAAAAAATAGATAATAAAATTATAAAAAGCATTATGAAAATTGAACTTAATACAAGTTGAAGTGTAAAAGTTTTATACAACATAGATAGAATTGTATTGTTTTTAAGTTATTACATTATAAGAATAACAACAATTTTACTAATTAAAATTAATAAATAAGTAAATGGAAAATATTATAGCATTAATTACAGGCTATCTCTTTTTAGGCATCATTTTTAGTTTTCTAATTGATATATTGATAGAGTATTATTTTCATCCTGATGATGAGGATAAACTAGAATTTGACTGGATGATGAGAATAATTAATATTTTATTGTGGCCCTATATTTTAGGAGCTTTCATTAGATCATTGATGGGTAATTATAATATTCCTGAGATAGGAGATGTTTTCTATGATGATGAGCTGGGTCAATGTGAAGTTGTTGATGAATTACCTCCTGAAGAAAGGAAGGATGAGAAAGTAGATAATTAAAAAAAAACTATAATAATTAATAAATAACATATGAAAAACAGCAAAGAGATTATGACTGAATTAATGGATAGTCTAAATAAAGAAGATTCAGAAATTTGTCTTAAAAACAGGGTGCCCTATATTTTAACAAAAGCTTGTTTTTATTTAAATCTAGGAAGTGATAAGTACAGAGAAGGAGATGCATTTAATTTACCCAGTGAAAATTGGAGCAAATCAGATCTTGAAGAAATTGAATCCGGATGCAATCAAATATTATTAGGTAAGGGTTTCAGAAAAGATCATCCTTTTGAAAACTTAAGTATTAGAGGTTGTTATTTGCTATTTGAATTATTTCACTTTAAATCCAATAACCAGAAAGCAACAAAAATGAATAGTGGTAATATGCTGGATGAAATAGAGTTTGAACATGTGATGGATGGCGGAAAAGTTACTTTTTATAATTTGGTAAAATACAACTGAGTTTTATTGATTAACTAAAATAATTGAATCAGCTAAATGAAAATGGAGTTATGAATGAAAACATTAAAAAGGAAATTAAATATTACACATCTAAATCAGATAAAAAAATTAAAATGTTCATTTTCATTTTTAAAATCTTGAGAAAAATAAATAATAAAATGTTTTATTTTGGTTTATCTCTATTAACTATGTTATTATTAGGTAATTATTTTTTTAATGTTTCATCTTTTGGGATTTTGTTAACTCATATGGTATTTTGGGAATTATATCATCATAAATATTTAAATCCTAACGAAATCAAAGAAGATAATGAGGGTTTAGATTTAATAATTAATTCTTTATCCAAGTATCTGAAAAATAAACAAAAGATATAAATAGTACTTATAGTACTAATGAGCTATAGTTTTATTTAGATAATTAAAGCCATTATGATTAATGTTAGGTGATTTTCTTACATATTCCCATCAAATCCCTGAGGAAGGTGTTCGAGATCTGTCCCTCCGGCTCCAATTCCACTTTGTGGAACTTAAATCCTTACAGGCTATCGCCTTCCCAGTCTTTTAAGTGAATTGGAGCTAACGGTGCGTCTAAACTAAGTTATGCAATTTAGTTTAGACGCTATGTTACCTGCTGCCCGAATCTCTCCACGAAGCGATACAGTTTCAAGTTTGCAGGGAGGTTGTCCGAAGCGAAAATTATAATGCAAGTTCATAGCTGTCCTTTAACAATTCAAGAAGTGTCTTGTCTTTCATTTTCGTTCTCGGTAAATTGAAACCGACAGGGTTTGCACCAGCGTTGTATTTGTAAGACCAAGAAAGTTCAA
>Ga0114932_10000675_pt1 | contig 40607 bp, 38 predicted proteins | sample 2SBtaG_2_FD_87286 | JGI IMG/M metagenome (GOLD analysis project Ga0114932, IMG submission 87286) | Deep subsurface microbial communities from Kolumbo volcano to uncover new lineages of life (NeLLi) - 2SBTROV12_ACTIVE470 metaG | ecosystem: Environmental > Aquatic > Marine > Volcanic ...
CTTGTTTATTAGTAATGTTACTGTTTATTTTTTTTGCTATATCATGTGCGATTATTGCACTAGCATTATTTAACCAGGAATCTGCTGTAGACATTATAATAGCTAGTATACCGACTAACAAGATACTTTTAAGTAAAGGAGGTAAGTAATTATTAATGAAATAATAAAATACCAAATTAGGTTCAATATCAGGAGCTTTAGCACGCATCATTAATCCTATTAAAAGTATTAAAATAGAAAATATTAGCGTTAGAAAAGCACAAATGTTATACGTTTTTTTTAATTTTTCTTGGTTGGTAGACATTAATAATCTTTGGATATATGGTGCACTATGCAATGGTATTATTGTGTAAAAAATATACCCAACGAATAACAACATAGTATCTTTGGTTAAAAATGATTCCAAATGAGATTTTGGTAAGGATTCTTTAATTTTAGAATAGCCACCTACTTCATAATACAAAAAGCCACAAATTATTGGTAAAGCACAAAAAAAGATGAAAAATTGAAATACATCAGTCAATACAACGCCCCTTATACCCCCATAAGCTGAATAAAAGGTTAATATGCTGAATCCTATTATAACTCCTATATGATATTGTATTTGAAAGTATTCTTGAAACAAGTAGCCAATTGCAAGCATTTGTGTAGTTACAAATCCTATGCTTAAAACAATAGAGCAAAAATTTGTTATATGAAGTGCTAATCCACCATATAATTTATACATTATTTCACTTAGAGATATGCAATTTTTAAATTGGTAAATATTAGGGATGTACAATTTAGATGTTATTAACCAGGATAAAAAACATAAAAGCACAGGGATGCCATAAATAAGCCCACTTTGGAATATTTCCGCTACATCTCCCATGGTGCTTCTGGCACTAATGTATGTTGCGAAATTTGTTGCAACAAGAGCAATTAAAGGGAATTTTCCATGACCAACAGTATATTCTTTAATAGTTTTAATTTTGTATATTTATAAAGACCGATTACCAGGCAAAGAAGTAGGTAAATCCCTACTATAGAGACATCAAATATATGTAACTTTTCCATATTTTACTACTTAATTACCAACCAATTAGTAAAAACATTAAGTCATCCAAAGCAAAATGAAAAGAAAAAACTACGCATAATTTGTAAAAATAAAAAAAAGGTTTATATAAACTTTACCTATTATGCTAGTCACAAATAAGTTAGAAGTTGCTTCTATATTTAACTGGATTATCTGGACATTGCATAAATCCACATTCCATATACACAGAAATGATATTTATCAACAATAGAATTAGGAATGCAGAAAATAAAAGTTTAATAACAAAATTGGTAGATATAGAAAAATATGATAATACTTTATTCAAAATTATGCCTTTAAACATGGGAGACAAAGAGACTAAAATTATAAACAAAAATGAAACAATGTCATTCCAAGTATAAAAATGTAGATCAAGAAACTTTGAACCATATCCTGCATCACCAGGGGCTATATGTAGTAAGACCTGTCTCATTGCAACCATTAAGCTATATATGCTAGAAATAATAATGATTAGGTCATATTTAAATTTTTTGCCATGCTTTAAATTCATCATTGCACCAAATGCTATGCAAAACAACCCAATCCTTTGTAATAGACAAAGGGGGCAAGGGAGCTCGTGAAATATAAATTGATAAAAAAGGGCTACTATATTTGCTATAATTGCTATAGAAAGTATTACAAAATCTACCGTTGGAATTTTTCTGCTGATCATCGTACTTTTAAATAATAGTTAAAAAGATAAGTTTAGTTTATCGGTAGCATGATGAATAAACCAAGCAATAGAGGTTGCATAGCACACAAAGAATAAAGCTAGACTTGAATTTATTCTACCTATGTAGCCTAAGCATAAAGCCATAATCAATAAGGTAAATATAGTCACTATCATAAAAATCGCCTTTCTTACATCCTACTCAAAGTAAAAAGGAAAATGACTGAGTTGTAAAGAAAAATCTGTGTACCTATTACATAGAAATCTTAATAACCTCTGTTATTCTAGTTTAAATAATGTTTTTGAATTTCGATTATGGTAAATATAAATTATTGAATGATGTTTCTAAAAAAATAACAGGGTGTGATTTTTTTGCTGGCATTATATTAGCTTTTAATTAGAAATTGCCCATATAATTTTTCAATCTATAAATAATTGTTGAAAAAAGGCGGTTTATAATATAGAAATAAGTAAAATTTATTATATTTGATTTTATGTTTATACAAGAAGTTTTTGCAGATACATCGGGTGGTGCTTCAGCGAGTTCAATGTTTACTAGCATGGCCCCATTATTGATAATTATAGTTATATTTTATTTCTTAGTTATTCGTCCTCAACAAAAAAAATTAAAAAGTCATCAAGAGCTTGTTAATAACCTAAAAAAGGGTGATAAAGTTCTTACAGCTGGTGGAATGATTGCTACAGTGTTTAAAGTGGAATCAGAGAATGGAATTTTAGTTGTAGAGATAGCTAAAGATGTTAAAGTAAAAATTAAGAGAGAAACTGTATCTCAAATTGTGGATTCTGATAAAAACGCTAAGTGAGTAGTGGATGCCAAAAATAAAATTTATTTTTGATGATGGAGAAGTTAAGGAGGTAGAAGCGCCTAATGGTTTGTCTGTTATGGAAATTGCTCACCAAAATGATATATATGAAATAGAAGGGGCGTGTGGAGGTTCGTTATCATGCGCTACTTGTCACGTTGTTGTAGATAAAAATTTTTATGATATACTTGAGCAAGTGATTCCCAAAAAAGAAGATGAGGATGATATGTTAGATTTGGCATTTGGTTTAACTAAGACTTCAAGGTTAAGTTGCCAAATAATAATGCAAGATAAGTTTGATGGGTTGACTGTAAAAATACCAAAAGAAAGATAATAGTATGGATATACAGCTTTATTTGCAAAATTATTTATCAATATTAATTTTTATTATAATAAGTGCTTGCTTAGCTTTTGTGCTAATAATTATCCCTTTTATAATCAATAAATCAAACCCTGATAAAGAAAAGTTATCTACCTATGAATGTGGTTTTGAAAGTTTTGGAAATGCTAAGAAAAAATTTGATATAAGATTTTATCTTGTATCAATTCTTTTTATTATTTTTGATTTAGAAATAGCATTTTTATTTCCATGGGCAGTAATGTTGAAAGAAATAGGTCTAATTGGTTTTTGGTCAATGATTGCCTTTATAATAACATTAACTATAGGATTTGTATATGAGTGGAAAAAAGGAGCATTGGAGTGGGAATGAATATGTATAATGAAATTAAATTGGATCAAAAGCAAGATGAGCTTTTAAATTATGCTATAAAAGATGTCAAAAATAGGGGTTTTGTTACTGCAAAATTAGATGATTTAGTAAAATGGGCTAGAACAGGTTCATTATGGCCAATGACCTTTGGTCTTGCATGTTGTGCAATAGAGATGATGCATACTGCATCCAGTAGATATGATATGGATAGATTTGGTATGCTTTTTAGGCCTAGTCCACGTCAATCTGATGTTATGATAGTTGCAGGTACATTGACAAATAAAATGGCCAGTGCTCTTAGAAAAGTATACGATCAAATGCCAGAACCGAGATGGGTACTTTCTATGGGAAGCTGTGCAAATGGAGGAGGATATTATCATTATTCATATTCTGTAGTCAGAGGGTGTGATAGGATTGTACCTGTAGATGTGTATGTTCCGGGTTGTCCACCTACAGCCGAAGCACTATTATATGGCTTATTAATTTTACAAAGAAAAATAAAAAGAACAACGTCTTTAGTTTGACACCACCCTCAAAAAAGGAATTATTCAATAAAGAAATTAAAATTACAAAAGATAATAAGATCAATGGAGTAAAGTGTGTCGTGTTTGATGGTCTGACCCATCACTCATTATCTCTCAATTTAACACTGCTTGAAAAGGATGTTCTTGGTTAATAGCTTTTTTACTTTGAATATAATAAGAGTTATTTTATAAGCTTTTTTGCGATCTCGATTGCAGCATACGTTATTATTGAGCAAGCTCCAGCTCTTTTAAATGAAATTAAGCTTTCGATAAATACTTGGTTAGTATCAAATATACCATTTTCACCAGCAATTTTTAGCATTGAATATTCTCCACTGACTTGGTAAGCGATTATGGGGATATTAAATTCTTTTTTTATTAAACTTATTACATCTAAATATGGCATGCCTGGTTTTATGATAATGGCATCAGCTCCTTCAGAAATATCAAGTCCAACTTCAGAAATAGCTTCTTTAGCATTTCTAAAATCCATCTGATAGGTGTTTTTAGAAGAATTTTTAAGACAATTTTTGGAGCCAACGGCATCTCTAAATGGTCCGTAAAAATGTGAAGCGTATTTTGCTGAATATGAGATAATTTTAGTATTATAAAATCCATTTTTCTCCAATGAATCTCTAATTTTCCCCACTCTTCCATCCATCATGTCCGATGGAGCAATTACATCACAACCAGATTCTGCTAAACTCATTGATTGCTTACACAGTATATCTATTGTTTCATCATTTAAAATTTGATCATCTTTATCAGTAATTCCATCATGACCATTTAAAGTGTATGGATCAAGTGCAACATCTGCCATTATTCCAATATCAAATTTTTGCTTTTTTATTTCTCTTATAGCTCTACAAATTAAATTATTCATATTATAGGACTCTTTGGCATCAGCACTTTTTTTGTCCTTTGTGATTTGTGGAAAGAGCAAAATTGCCTTGATACCTAGTTCTGCTGCTATAGCTATCTCTTTTATTAAATTATCAATACTGTATCTGAAGACATTTGGCATAGTACCAATTGGATCCTTAATATTTTTTCCTTCAGTAACAAAAAAAGGCTGTATTAAATTCTTAGGGCCAATACTTGTTTCTGCAAACAAATCCCTACTCCACTTACAACTTCTCAATCTCTGGGATCTTGTTCTAGGGTAACTTAAAGAAAACATATCTCAAAATAAACGTTTTATCCGTATCAAGAATCTATATATGTGCTCATATTTTGTCAATAATTGATACGTTTTAGTGAAGTATTGTTAATGCGTGCGATAATAATTTGGTATTTTAACACTTTTTGGAAATAGTGCGTATTGTTTCCCTTTGTTATTCATATAGCACGCTAACTCTTCCCCCCTTTTTCCATGACCAAAAAATATATCACCTCTAATAGCACCTTTTATAGCTCCACCAGTGTCCTGAGCAATAAATAATCTTCTGTATTTTCTATCTATATAATTTCTTGTTTTTGGTAGCGATGTATCAATCCAAATGGGTGTTCCATAAGGATAAATAGCTCTATCTATAGCAATGGAGCGCTCAGGTGTAAGCGGTATTCCTTGGGCACCAATTGGTCCATCTCCATTAATTGTTCTAAAAAACACATAGGATTGATTGCGTTCAATGATTTCTTTACCATCTCTTGGATTTCTGTGTAGCCATTCAATCATATCAAGTGCAGAATTAATACCTGTTGCGTTATATTCTTTGAAATAAGGTCCTATAGATTTATAATCATGACCGTTTTGTCCTGCGTAGCCTAAGCGAACTAACCTACCGTCATTTAATTTGATTCTACCAGATCCTTGGATGTGCATGAAATATAATCTTGCATGATTATCTACCCATAAAATTTCCAAATTTTTTCCTCTTAATGATCCTTTGTTTATCGATGAGTGAGAAAGGTAGTTTTTACGTTGATGTTGTGAAAGGTTTTTGGGTGGCATATATACTGGGTGTTTACATCTTCGTGTTTTCCTAGTGCTTCCATTTATTTCAATTTCATAATAACCAGTGAATTTACCAATTGTAGTGTTTTCCCCATCTAATACTATATATGGTGCAAACCATTTTTCAAAAAAGCGTTTAGCTTGCTCGTTGGTTTTAAATTTTTGCTTGTTTAAATATTGGCAAATTCTTTTCCAATTTCTGGCATTACCACCTATGTGAGTTGATCTACTAATGGGGTCATTATTACTAATTTTTAGGATTTCCTTGCAGGAATTTGAAAATGTATTAAGGCTAATGAGATGAGAATCATACCTCCACCCTACTATCTTACTATATTCAGTTTTAATAAATTTAACTTTTCTAACTTTGTATTTTCTTTTATAGCCGCCTGAACAGGAGCATAAAATAATAACAAAAAGCAATAAAAGTAAATGTTTAAATTTCAAACACTTCATTTAGATTCAGTTTGTGTTAATTGCCATAAATTTCCAGATTTGATCTGTTTGCTAAAAGTCCAGATGTCAGATATTTGTAATATTTTATTAGCACTTCCAGATACTATTTTTTCATTTTTGTCTCTACCAATGATAATTTGCTCACTAACAATTTCTAATTTTATAAAAGCAACATTATTTTGTATATCAGCATCCATTATTTTTACATCTTTTATTCCAACTAAAGTTACTTCTTGTTTTACTGTGTTTGTAGCTCTGTTATTTATTTCTTTAATAAATTTTTGATAAAGTTGGTAATCTAGTAATTCGTTTAAAGTTTGTATTTCATTAGAGTTAAAAGCGACTAAGATCATTTTAAATGCCTTTTTTGCACCATCAATAAAATTATTCATACTAAAAGATTTTTCTTCTCTTAACAATTTCTCGAATACTTTTTTAATTTTTGGGCTCAGATTTGCTTCTTTTATTGAAATAACCTCGAATTCTACATTTTTAACATGATTTACATGTTTTTTTAAACTGTTTAGGACAGGTTCGATATGTTTAAATTGCTTTAAATTTTTATCTTCTTTACCAAGGCTTTGGAAAAGTTTGTAAATAATGAAGGCAGCTATTGCTACTAAAAAAATTAAATCCATAAATTTCTGGGAGTACGTTATAAATTATTTATATACTGTAATATATATTATCTTTGTATTCTTCAAGTAAATTTGATATAAATCATTTAATTAAACAAAATTTGAAATTTTAATTATGTCACAAAAATCAGGCATCAATGGTAGTGTATTGGTTAATGCTCAATACATCAAGGATTTATCTTTTGAAAATCCAAAAGCTCCATATAGTTTATTAAACAATGATAAACCTGAAGTGGATGTCTCAATTGATATTGGGGCTCATGGTGTGCAAGATGAAACTTATGAAGTAGTGCTGGGAATTAATGTTAAATCAATTATTAAGGATGAAGTTCAGTATTTAATAGATTTAAAATATGCAGGAATTTTTACTTTAGAAAAAGATGTTGAAGATAAAGAGAAAATAATTTTTATCCAGTGTCCAAATATTATTTTTCCATATGCTAGAAGGATAATCTCTGATCTTTCGAGAGATGGAGGGTATTTACCTTTATATATTTCCCCAGTGGATTTTATGACTCTCTACAATGATAATAAAAAATCAAATGAAAAGTTGAATTAAAATGGATGCGGGTGCAATCACACAAATAGCACAGGATACTTTAATTGTTTTATTGAAGTTATCTATGCCGCTTCTTTTGGTGGCATTAGTTGTTGGTGTGTTTATATCACTAATTCAGGCTTTAACACAAATTCAAGAGCCTACAATCTCGTTTGTACCAAAAATAATAGCTGTTTTCTTTTCTATATTGTTATCTCTAGATTATATGGGGAGTGTTTTTTCTAGTTATATGGAAAATATTGTTTCGCATATAATTAATTTACAGTAGAGGGTATAGTATTTGTTCTGCATGTATGAGGGTGGATAATGAATACATATATGATGGCAGTTAAGCTAAGTAAAGTTGTAATCATGATTGTTATGGGAATGATGGTGCCATTAAAAAAATAACCTGCCAAGGCCACATTTATTGTCACTAAAAAAGTTCTTGTAGATGCAATTATTGAAGAACTTGCACCTTTAATATGAGGATGTAGTGACATTGCATCAGTAAATAGAATTGTTATCAAAATTGCAAAGCTTGCACTGCAAATCATCATACTTAATGTAATGAAATATGGGGTTGTAAAAACATAAGCGGTATAATTAAGTGAAGTGCAACCAATGGCCATCAGGGCGAATCCTATTTTTTTTGTTATGGATATATTTGTGAATTTAATAATATAGTGTGTTAAAAAACAAAATACACCAAAAACAGCCCATACTCCTCCTTGATGATATCCATATGTACTTTTGCTAACATCTAGATGATTGATATATATAATTGAGGCACCTAAGGTAAAAGTGATTATACTGCATGCCATAAAACCAAGAACAAACAGATATGCCATCATTATTTTATCTGAGAGTAGAAAAGCATAATCTTTGCAAATTTGGCGTAAGTTATGAATTAGATGGTTTACATTTTTTTGAGAGGTATTAGGAGTAGATTTATAGGTTTCATCAATAAATATTGATACTAATAATATTGATAAGCTTGCAAAAATTGTAATCAATAAGAAATTAAACTGCCAACTTATTAGTAAACCCAAATATCCTCCGATCACTGGTGCAATTGCTTTGCCAAAAGTTAATATGCCATTTTTTAAACCAATAAAAGTTCTTGCCTTTTCCTTATTACAAACGTCAAATACCATTGCAATACACACAACCATTGGGGCTGAGGTGCCAATTCCTTGAAAAAATCTAAAACATATTAAATAGTTTATATTTGAGCTTAGCATGCTACATAGACAACCAGATATTAGAAGAAATAGTCCAATTAATAGAGTTCTTTTCCTACCTGCGTAATCAGAAATAGGACCTAAAAAAAGACTACCTATACCCACTCCTAAAGAATAGCTACTGCTCATTAAATGAAATATACTTGAGCTAGTATTGAAAAATTTAATCATATCTGGGAATGTTGGAGAGATAAGATCATTTTGTACATGCCCAACTACAAAACAAAAAGCTATTATTAGAAAGAATAATTTCACAAACTTTTACCTAAATTTTTCTTCTTTGTATTCTAGAAAAAATAAAAGTAAAGCAAAAATACCGATATAATAAAAATTTTTCAATTTGAGTTGTGTAGTATATGTGCTATAAGATAATAAAATTTAATTGAAAATATTTATGTTAGATTCAATCAGAGAGTTTATTCCAAGCATCCATAAAGAAGGTTATTTCTTTATAAGTGTTTTTGCGATAATTACACTAGTATTTTTTGTCTGGTCTCAGCCACTTGGTTGGTTTGGGGTTATATTGACTTTATGGTGTATTTTCTTTTTTCGTGATCCAAATAGGATTGTACCTCATCAAGAAAACATTGTTGTGAGTCCTGCTGATGGGATAGTACAAAAAATTGAAAAAGCAAAATTGCCAAAAGAGATAGCAAATACACAAGATGAAATGAACAGAATAAGCATATTTTTAAATGTTTTTGATGTACACGTAAACAGAATACCAATTGCTGGGGTAGTGAAGAAACTTAGTTATCATCATGGTAAATTTTTCAATGCATCATTAGATAAAGCTAGTGAACATAATGAAAGACAGTCAATCCTTTTAGAATTAAATAATAAGCATAAAGTGGGTGTTGTGCAGATCGCTGGTCTTATTGCACGTAGGATTGTTTGCGATTTAAAAGATGATCAAAAAGTAACAACTGGGGAAAGATTCGGTATAATTAGGTTTGGAAGCAGAGTAGACCTTTATTTACCAACAAACTTTGATATAAAAGTATTGAAAGGGCAAAGAATGATAGGTGGTGAAACAGTTATTGGAGAATTTAAAGACGTTAAAGAAAAAAGCTTAAAAATTTCTGCTCCTAAAAAATCATCTAATGCTAAAAAAGATGGTAAGTCTGTATCTGCAGATAAATCTAAAGCTAAAACTGTAAAAAAGAAAGTAAGCGACAATAAGTAAATTGCTGTGTAATTAAAATGACTATTGCGCCTAAAAAATTGAATATACCAATACAGAGATTGATACCTTCCATAATTACGATATTAGCATTATGCTTGGGTATAACATCCATTAGGTATTCGTTGGACGGAAAATTTAATATAGCTGTGGCATTAATTATTATTGCTGCGTTTCTTGATGGCCTTGATGGTAAAATTGCCAGATTGTTAAATTCTACTAGCGAATTTGGAGCACAATTAGATTCCTTAGCTGATTTATGTAATTTCGGAGTTGCGCCTGGGATAGCAGTTTATTTATGGTCATTGAAAGAAATACCTTATAAAGGTGTTGGATGGGCAATTGTTTTGGTTTATATAGCTTGCTCAGCACTAAGGCTTGCTAGATTTAATGTGCAAAATGCTGATAATGACAAGGATAATGAAATTAAAAATAATTTTTTCGTTGGGATTCCAATGCCAGTTGCAGCAGGTTTATTGTTAATTCCAATGACATGCAGTTTTGAGCTTTTTAATAATAAAATTTTTATATTTTCATATTGGTTTATTGCAATATATATGATCATACTAGGCTTGTTGATGATAAGTAAAATTCCAATTTATTCAGCTAAAAAAATAACTGTACCCAAGGAGAGGGTAAATATTATATTGATACTTTTAGGCATTATTTTTACTGGGATTATTTTTGAACCATGGATTGTTTTGCCGATAATTGGACTACTTTACATTTTTTTCATTCCTATAGGAAGTTGTTACTATTATTGTAAAATAAAAAAGAGAAAAAATTCTAATATTGTAACTAATATGTTTGTTGGTTTTATGATATTTAGTACAGTATTTTTATCAAATTCAAAAACATTAAATGCTTCAGAATTTAATTCCGATGATGTGCTACATTGTTTAAATGCAATTAAACTTTTTGAAAGAAAATATAACATTCCGAAGAACTTTTTATATTTAATATCTTTAGTAGAATCTGGGAAATATGATAAAAATTCAAAAAGACTTCAACCATGGCCATGGACTGCTAATATAAATGGAAAGTCGAAATTTTATAAAACTAAGAATGAATTGGTCAAAGCATTAAAAATTCATATAGCTAGTGGGAAAGAGAATATAGACATAGGTTGCAATCAAGTAAATTATAAATATCATAAGCATAATTTTGCGAATATTGAGCAAATGGCATCGCCATATCACAATGTTGGGTATTCTGCATATTATCTGGCAAGTAACTACCAAAAGACTAATGATTGGCAAGATGCTGTTGCGATGTATCATTCAAAAAATCCTCGCCATAGTAGCAGATATATAAGAAAAATTAATCAAACAGCCAAGAGTAGTAGTAATTTGTTGGTGGCTTTAAATGATAGCAAGAAAAGAAGTATTCCAAATAAAAAAATTATAGAGCAACGAATACTTAATAATAAATCTAAAGCTGGAATTATGGTTTATAATAATTCTAATAATGAACCTTATATTTCATCAAAGGATGTTATTAAAATACCGAAAGAATTAGGTTAAAGTATTTTAGTACTAATTTCTATTAGTGTTAATAGTTTTTAGATTTGCGAATTCCTTTAAGCCTGCTGCAGATAATTCTCTCCCATATCCTGAATTTTTAACTCCTCCAAACGGTAATTTTGGGTCAGAAGAGACCATTTGATTCAAGTTGCAGGTACCAAAATTTAACTGATTTAAACAAATGTCCTCACCTTTTTTTATGTTTTGGGTAAACACTACTGCTGATAGTCCATACTCAGACATGTTTGCATATTTTATTGCATCTTTTTCATTCTTAACAGAGGTTATGCAAAATATAGGACCGAAGAGTTCTTCTTTAAATGCTATATTGTTTTTATCGACATTATTTAAAATTGTTATAGGAAAGTAATAGCCTGTTCCTTCAGGAATGGTATTTTTGTAAAGACAATTAGAACCTTGATCTAAGCTTTTTTGAACTTGACGTTGCAAATTATTTTGAATATCTTTTCTTGCTAATGGTCCTAATTTTGAATCATGTAGATTGGGATTAGTATACTCATATTTTTGAACTAATTTAATCAACTTTTTTTCAAATTCGCACCTTACTGATTCGCATACTATAATTCTCTTAGCCGCAATGCAAACCTGCCCTGTATTTAATAACCTTGATTTAACACATTCCTCAGCTGCTAAATCTATATCTGCATCCTCTAATATTATATAGGGATCATTACCTCCCAGCTCTAGGACAGTTTTTTTAATATTAGCTCCAGCTTTCATTGCAACATCAGCTCCAGCTCTCTTACTTCCAGTTATTGTAACTCCAGCAACATTGCTATCTTTTATAATTAATTCAGCGGTTTCATCTTTTATAAATAAGCTTCTAAATAAATTTTTTGGTAATGATGCTTTAAACAATTCTTCAAGCATTAATGATACCCCGGAGGTGTTTAATGAGTGTTTCAATAAGATACTATTTCCTATAATTAAATTAGGAATTGCATACCTCATAACTTGCCAAACGGGGAAATTCCAAGGCATTATACCAAATATTATACCAAGAGGAGCATACGCATAATAGCTAGTGCTATAATTTGTTTCAACAAAATTTGGCTTTAAAAATTTTTCTGAGTTATGTATGTAATATTCACATAGGGAAATGCATTTATCAATTTCTGAAATTGATTGAGAGATTGGCTTACTCATTTCTTCAGTTATAATTAGAGCTAGTTCATTTTTTCTTTTTGATAATTGAGTAGATAATATCAAAATAAAATTTAATCTAGTTTTTAAGCTTTGTTGTTTCCAATCTTCATATCCTAAAGCTACAGAATCTATAATTGCTTTTATTTGTGGTGCTGTATGATATTCATATTCTTGAATTATCTGCTCTGTGGTAGGATTAATTGTTTTGATTATTTCTTTCATGATGCTGATTCAATACGTGTTGGTGAAGCATGTTTAATTCTACCAACTTTAATGAATTAACATCAAGTATTTATTAATTTAATTTTTGGGTTTTTAAATTTTTTGCAGTGCTCTTTTAAAGTGTTTTGTTGATATATAATATCGGGAGCAATTTCTGCTGCTGGTATTAAGGCAAACTCTCTATTGAAAAAATCTACATGGGGTATTTGTAGATTTGGAGTATTAATTGTTAAATCTTCTGCAATTAGTATATCTAAATCAATTATCCTAGGTGCCCAAGTAGGAGAATTTTTATTTCTACCCATTTTTGCTTCAATTAATTGGAGTGTTTGTAGTAATTGCTCAGGTTTAGCATCAAATTTTATTAATAAAGCTAGATTTAAAAATGATTTGTCCCACTCTTTAGGATGTTCAGGTTTTAATAAAGCATCAGATTTATACAAATTAGAGATTTCAATTACATCTAGTTTTTCAGAAATAAGCTTTATAGCGCTTTCAATATTAGCAAGCTTATCGCCTAAATTAGTTCCAATACCTATTACATAAAGCATTTAATTGATAGCAAATTTGGTTTCTAAGGGTTAAGTATTTTTATAGTCTTGTGGATATTGTGCATCAACCTTTTTTGATGACTCATTATTTATCGCTTGTTGCTCAAGGGTTTTAAATATTTTTAGTAAATATTCGCATAGTTTTAAGCAATTTTGAGCGTATTTGATATCCTGTTTGATAAAATATAGCTTTAATTGAATTTCTATTCCACTAAATTTCATAAAAAGATGATTATATATACTTTCTAGATCACTATCCTTGATCACACTAAATAATTTTGTAAATTCGTTAATGATTGAGTCGATGATGGTAATCTTATTATGGATAGAGTTTTTTATTTCTATGTCTCGATTATAGTTAGGTTCATCAGTTTTTTGCTGATCTAAAAGATGCATTACATCTTTTAATAAAGTCATAACCTTCTCAATGGATTGTATATATATTTTATACGTAGTAACTATATCAATATCACTTTTATACTCTTGAGTAGAGGTATTGTTTTTTACATTAGCTATCGAAGAGATATAAGTAGATTTTGCCTTTGTAACTTTTTTTTCATTTAATAAAAATAAGGAATGGCTCATTAGTTATTCCTTCCTTTTTCTGCGTTATTCATATGCTTTAAAAATTCTTCATAGGTTTTGGTTTTCATTTCCTGAATCCTAAGACCATTAAGCGCTTTTTCGATAGTGTGCTTCTTATTGGCAAAACTTGCTTTTTCCGAATCAAGTTGACTCTTTTTATAAATTTTATCACGCTCTTCAGTTCTTGTAAATCTGTCAATTGATCCGTTTAATTTTGTATATCCATTTACCACATTATTAATTGTATCTGCTATACCTTGCCTTGCAAATATGGTGCTACTTCCATTCTTTTTTGATGTGTAAAAAACTTCAAAATTTTCTAAGTTCAGTTTTTTACCAGAAGCAGGGTCAATAATTTTTGGAAGTATTTTGACTATTCCTGATTCAAGTTCACTATTGTTACCAAGTTTAAAGTATGATGGTAATTTTACCTCTGTATTATCCTCTAAATTTGCAGTCACAGTTGCTACTTTTGATGTATCATATAAAATAACTGTTGGAATTTTTTCCTCAATTAAAGGATGTGTGGTGTCAACGTCTAATCCCTGTGCATTTGTATTTGAGAAAACGCCATCTAAGGCATTTTCAGGATCAGATAAAGTGAGGGAGTATCTCAGATAATCTTGTACTCTTTTTAGGTCAGTCGCGTCTACATCTTTATCATCAGCTTCGCTTAAAGCAATTTTGAAATTTGATCCAGTTGGATTGTTTGTTGATGTTATCTTATCATCTCCAAGTAAATAAGCTTTGATGCTAGTCTGTGATGAATATTTGTTAATTTCATCAACAAGAGATGAGTAGCTAGTGTTGTTATTAACATCTATCTTTACATTATTTAATATGAAAGATTTTTTTTCAGATAGAGAAGCATTAATCTTATCAGTAGCTGAGGTAGCCCCTTTACTAATATTGTTAAAATACTCTATTTTTGAATAATCTACAGAGTAATCTAAATTTTTAACCTTGTTTCTTTCAAAATCCACGTCTTTATGATTATCATGTAATTTGAAATTCTCATCAGTAGAATCAAATTTATACGAAACAATATCTTTAAATATATCAAAATTTTCATCAAGAGCATTTTGTAATTTATTTTTATCAACACTCATTTCATATATCTCTATTGGCATATAAATCTGCTTTTCACCATCTTCTGTTTTTCCAGGAGGTGGTGTATAGTTTGTTTTTTTTATGTTAATTCCAAATTTGGATACACCGTCTCCATAGCGATCAAACTGATTAAGTTTGTTAAAGGTGTTATATATATGTTCATTTATGTAATTTAACTGATCTTTATAACTATATAATGCTGCAATTTCTGCTGCTTTGGGGACATCTTCTCCGTCTACTTGAAGGGAATTGGTTCCAACAAATTTTGCAAGTTCATTGTAGCTTTTTGCTAAGCTTTCAAATTTTTCCACTAGCCCTTCTGTGTCATTTTGTATTGAAAGATTAAATGTTTGATCCTTGCCATGAACTTTAGAAGGTTTATTAAGTAAATTAATTAAAAGGTTGTCTGCTTCAACTTTATTTGTTTTTGATGTAATTATTTGTCCATCAATCTTTATTTTAGCATCCTCTGCATTAATAATATTAGGCTTTAATTTATCGAGGAAACCATCAATTTTAATTTCGTTACCTGTTCCAGTAAGTAGTGATTTTAGAGCTATTGTTCCTGCTTTTTTTCCACTACCAGAATCATCAAGTTGAGGGTTATATAAAACTTCAACATCAGCTTTTTTTGCATTATTTTTTAATTTTGTAACAAAATCACTTACCGTAATTTTATCATCAAAATCAACTTTTATTTCCTGATTTTTTGTTTGAAAACTAACGTTTTTTACTGCATCACCAGATATAGTAAATTTATTTTGTATGCCGTGATGTTTTTCATCAGAACGTATCCATAGATACTCCTTTTCAGATGAATCTTTTTCTACACTTGCAATAACATGCGGGTTCTTTTCTTCGCCTGCTTGTTTAGTTATATTGTTAATGTTTTTAGCAATATCTTGAAGGGTATCTCCATTTTTTATTTCTATTTCTTTACTATTGCCAATTGTAAATTTGCCTGGTGTAAACGTAGCATCACTCGCACTTTTTAACCCATTATCGATAACTTCAAGAGTTATTGTTCCCTTAGTTGGGGACGAATTATCGGAAATTTCCTTAGCAAATATTTCATCAGAGTTAAATGACTTCCTGCTTGTCAGTATTTGACCTGTTGCAATTGACTGAATTTCAAAAGGAATTTGCTGGTTGATTGTGCCAGGTTTAACTTTTATATTTGCATAATTTTCTGTTAACTCTTTAGAAGCAACAACCTTTTTATTATCGAAAGCTCCATTTTTTCTTAAAAAGTCATATGTAAAACTTGAAATGCCAGATTCAAAATTTTCAAGATGTGTGCGCCATTGCCCTAAGCCAGAAATTGTATTGCTTGAAATCTTTATTTCATCCTGTATTTTTTTTAGCGGTTTTTCCGCTTCCTTTATAGCTTTTGCTTGATGAGTATTTTCTTGTGGATTGAAGACGTCCTTGATACTATTGACTGAATCTAACATTAGTTTAAAATATACATCTGTTTACTTAAGTAACAGCAATAATTATACCAAATAATTTTTTAAAATGACAATATTTGAAATTGAAAGTGAATATAGCCTGGGGGGCGATCAGATACAAGCTGTTGATAAGCTTACAGATGGTATAAAAAAAGGTAGTAGAAATCAAGTTTTATTGGGTGTTACAGGTTCAGGCAAGACTTTTTCAATGGCTAATATTATTCAAAGATGTCAGAAGCCAGCACTTATTATGGCTCATAATAAAACATTAGCAGCACAACTTTATAATGAGATGAAAAGTTTTTTCCCCAGTAATGCTGTAGAATATTTTGTTTCATATTATGATTATTACCAACCAGAAGCCTATATACCGCAGTCAGATAGTTATATAGAAAAGGATGCTCAGATAAATGAACAAATTGATTTACTTAGGCATTCTGCCACCAGAGCATTGCTTGAAAGGAAGGATGTAATAGTGATTGCTTCAATTTCTTGTATTTATGGTTTGGGTGCTCCTGAGCTATATTTGCAAATGTCCTTTAAATTAGAACAAGGTAAAAAATACTCCCGCAGGGATGTTATGCAAAAGTTGATAGAGCTGCAGTATAAGCGAATGGATTTGGATTTTGCTAGGGGTGGTTTTAGAATTAGGGGGCAGAATGTAGATATATTTCCATCTCATTATCAAGATAGAGCTTGGAGGGTAACTTTTGGGGATGATGAAGTTGAAAAAATTTATGAATTTGACTATTTGACAGGGGAAAGAATCAAAAAGCTTGATGAAATCACTATATTTGCAAATAGTCATTATGTAACGCCTAGACCAACCCTTGAACAGGCAATAGGTTTAATCCAAAGTGAGCTTGATGAGCGAGTGGAAGAACTCAAATCTCTAGATAAAATTGTAGAGTCACAAAGAATTGCTCAGCGGACTAATTTCGATTTAGAAATGATTTTGGAAGCAGGTTCTTGTAAGGGTATAGAAAATTATTCAAGATATTTGTCTGGACGAAATGAAGGGGAAGCACCACCAACTTTATTTGAATATTTACCAAGTGATGCATTACTTTTTGTTGATGAAAGTCATGTTTCAGTGCCACAAATTGGAGGTATGTATAATGGAGATAGAGGTAGAAAAAAAACTCTTGTAGAGCATGGGTTTAGATTGCCCTCTGCACTTGACAATCGACCATTGAGATATGAAGAATGGGATTCAATGCGTCCGCAAACAATTTTTGTATCAGCAACTCCAGGCCCAAAAGAATTACAGTATACAGATGGTAAATATATTGAACAAATTATTAGACCAACGGGATTACTAGATCCAATATGTGAAATAAGGAGTTGTGAGACACAAGTGGATGATTTGATAGGGGAGTGCAAAACCTTAGCTAAAAATGATAAAAGAGTATTGGTTACAACGTTAACGAAAAGAATGTCAGAAGATTTAACTGATTATTTAAATGGAGTGAATGTTAAGGCAGTATATATGCATTCAGATATTAAAACATTAGAGAGAGTGCAAATAATTCAAGAATTACGTGAAGGTAAGTACGATGTTTTGGTGGGTGTGAATTTGCTTAGGGAAGGTCTTGATATTCCAGAATGCTCACTGGTTTGTATTTTAGATGCAGATAAAGAAGGGTTTTTACGTTCGGAAACCTCTCTAATTCAAACAATTGGGCGTGCAGCAAGAAATAGTGAAGGTAGGGTAATTTTATATGCTGATAAAATAACTAACTCAATAAATAAAGCTATCTTAGAAACTTCTAGAAGAAGAAAAATTCAAGAAAAACACAATGAAGAAAATGGTATTACTCCAACTACAATTAGAAAGCAATTAATGAATTCTTTAAATTTAGCGGCAACAAATTTAAGTGATAAAAATAATGATAAAAAAGTACTGGATTTGGAAATTATAGAAAATGACATTGAAAAGTTAAAAAAGCAGATGCTTGAAGCAGCTGAAAATTTAGAATTTGAAAAAGCTGCTAAATTACGAAATACAATAAATAAATTACAAAAAAATTTATTAATTATTTCATAAATATGAAAAGTGGTTTTATAAGATATTTGTCTCAAGATATATCTAAATTAATGGATGTTGGTGATGGAAGGGCTAAGCTTTTTGCTAAGTTAGGTATACGAAAATTTAAAGATTTGTTATTTCATTTGCCTAGTGACTATATTGATAGAGGTTATTCACCAAATATTTATGAAATTAAGAATGAGGATTTAGTCACACTTGAAGTAGAGATTTTTGAAGTAAATATAAAAAATAGTTTTCGATATAAATCACCTAGCAAGATATTATGTAAAAATGAATCTGGCTTTATCGAATTGGTTTATTTCAATAAAATTCTACCATACATTAAACAGCATTTTATTGTTGGGAACAATATTATCATTAGTGGAAAAGTGACGATTCAAAATGGTAATTTTGTAATTGTACATCCTGATATAGTGGTTAAATCAAGTGAGAGATATAAAATTCCTAAATTGGAGGCAATTTATCCAAAGGTTCAGGGATTAACATCAAAATTGATTTCATACTTAGTAAGAAAGATTTTAAGTAATGTGCCTGAATGTAAAGAGTGGTTGCTTTCTAATTTATTAGAAAGACAAGGGTGGAATGGGCTTGTGGAATCATTGAATATTTTACATTTTCCAATAAATATTCAATCTGAAGATTTGAAAAATGCTAAATCAAGAATTGCTTTTGATGAATTATTAGCAAATCAAATATGTCTTAAAATTTTAAGAAAAAAGCTTCAGAATGAATCAAAAAATCCTATAAATTTTTCTGGTAAATTGGTGAAAGATTTTTTAGATAAATTGGAGTTTGAATTAACCAAAGAGCAACGGCTAGCAGTTGATTCCATTTCACAAGATCAATTAGCAAAAAAGAAAATGCTTAGATTGCTTATGGGAGATGTTGGATGTGGCAAAACTTTCGTGGCTATATGTGCTGCGTTAAATACTATAGAGGCAAATAAGCAAGTTGCTTTTATGGTGCCAACAGAAATTTTAGCACAACAACATTATAGAAATGTAATTAACTATACGAAGCAAATGGGCGTTGAAATTGGGTTTTTAGTTGGTAGCTTGAAGGCTTCAGAGAAAAAAGAGGTTTTGGAGAATTTAGAAAATAATAGGATAGATTTAGTTATTGGAACTCATGCTTTATTCCAAGAAAAAGTGGTGTTTAAGAATTTAGGATTGGTAATAATTGATGAGCAGCATAGATTTGGTGTTAAACAGAGGTTAAATCTTATGCAAAAAGGTGATGATGTAGATTTATTAATGCTGTCTGCAACGCCTATACCAAGGACCATTAGTATGCTAAATTATGGCGATATGGATGTTAGTATCATCAAACAAAAGCCAAAATCAAATGTTCCAATTGTAACTAGTATGTTACCAAAATCTAAAATGAATGATTTAATGGAAAGGATAGAGGTGGTGATGAATAGAGGAGAGAGGGTTTATTGGGTGTGTCCTTTAATAGAAGAGTCAGAAAAATTGCAATTATCCTATGTTGAAAATAGTTTTAAAATCTTGCAGGAAAAGTTAGGGAATAAAGTTGCTATGATACACGGCAAGATGAATGTTGAAGAGAGAGATCAAACAATGCAAAAATTCAAAAATGGAGAGAAGTTAGTTTTAGTTTCAACAACTGTGATTGAAGTTGGTGTAGATGTTCCAGAAGCTACAGTTATGGTAATTGAAAACGCAGAAAGATTTGGTTTATCTCAATTGCATCAGTTAAGAGGTAGAGTGGGTAGAGGAACTCTTAAGTCATATTGTGTATTGCTTTATGGAACAAAATTAAGTCTGGATTCCAAAAAAAGACTGAGCATACTGACCAGTGTTAGTGATGGATTTGAAATTGCAGAAAAGGATTTGGAGATAAGGGGGAGTGGTGATTATTTAGGCTTTAGACAAAGTGGAGAATCTGGCTTTAGATTTTTTAATATATATAGTAATGCATCACTAGTACCTATTGCTGATGAATATGCAAGTGATATTGTAAAGCAATCTTTTGATGGTTCAATCACAACTCTATTAGAAATATTTGATAAAGATGTATATTTTAAAGAGCAAGATGCAAGTTTAACTTAGTTGTGGTGATTGCATTGCAAGGATGCATCAACATCCCTGCAATTTAAAATATTTATTCAAGATTTATTATAATGCTCCAGTTGCATCAGGGTCAGAAAACCCAGTTAAATCAAGACCAGTTATTTTTTGAAATTCTGAATCATTATGATTTTCAAGAGTATAATCACGGTGATGATATATTTCTTCATCTTTTGCAGTTTGCAACAACATGTATAGATTAATCAATGGAGCACATTTGTCAGAGAATGAATTTTCTCCATAGGTGGATATTTTTCCATTTTCCATTCTAAGGCATTCTTGACCATCAGTATGTTGTATTATTTTTCTTCCTTTTGCACAAACACCAGAGTATTGTTCGATAAAGTTATTAAATTTGGAAGCTAGATCCTCTTTCAATTTCGTATCATCGTTCATGAAACTTAAAAATTCGGTATGATTTGAATCGTTCTTATCCATGCCAATTGAATCTAAAAAAGTGTGCAATGAGTGTGTTTTTTCACAATTTTTTGATGTGGAGTATATGTTTTTTAAGGCGTTAGTATCTATTTCAAAGCATTTTGTATTCAAATTTTTATGACTTATAGAAGTAGCTTTACATTTTTCCATTTCAGCTCCAGTATTATCTAAAACTAAGTATTCGGATTTTATTTTTTCGATGAAGGGAGTAAATAAATTATAATCAGTGTTATTAAAAATTTTTAATTTCACCTTATCTTCTGTGTTTATAGGGATATCAATAGTTTCTGTGGTATCTTCTATATCATCATTTGAGTATTTTATTTTTAAATTCTCATAGTCATTTTTTAAAGTTTTATATTTTTCCTCCAGCAATACATGTTTTTTTTCTAAATCCTGAAATTGCTCTTTTCTAGTTGCTAACTCATTTACAGTGCTGGTGTTACTTTGCAAATTGCTACAATTTTGAACTTTTTCTGCAGCATTTTGTCTAAATTGATTGGGTGATTTTGCCATTTTCTCCTCTATTTTAGTTAAAATGATATGTTAATCCTAGATTAACAGTGTGTATGTTAAATCTAGATTTTTTTGGATCATTTTCTTTATTGTTATTTTGATCATGACCGGTTCCAGTAGATTTAACGTGACCTAAGCTTACATATTTATAATTTGTCCCAACACTAACTTTTTTATTTAACTTATAATCAACTCCCAATCCAGCATTCCAAGCAAATTGGCTATGTGTATTCGCGGGTTCATTGTAAATAATTGTGTCGTTAGTATTGTTTTTTACAGTATAATCACCAAATTTATTTTGTGAAACACCAGCTCCTGCAGTGATATATGGCAGGAAGCAATTTTGATTATTAAATTGGTATTGAAAATTTAAATTAAACAAATCTGCTCTTACATTGTGCTTGATAGTAGCATCTTGTTGAACCACTCTGTGATTCATATTTCTGAAATTTGTATAGTCTAAATATGTTGATAGGTTGTGTGTTAACTTATAACCCCAGCCAATATTGTATAACATTGCATTAGATGGTTTTTTACTTTCCCTATGACCATCATAGTTATCAGTTAATTTTTCAGGAAAGCCATACCCAACATTTAGTTTAAAAAAAGGATTATCATGCCAATTTGCACAGGTTGTAATTGAATTTGCACCTAAGACAAATGAAACTCCAAATATAATTGAAGTAGTGTATAAAATATTTTTCCCCTTCATATCAATTTCCTCCTTGATTATTATTCTTATTCTGTTACTATACTCATGATTGTGTACAAGCACCCTATAGAAATAGGGCGGATTTCACACACACCTTGGTAGCACTTAGTTAAGCGTACTAATTAAAAGCAACTAATGCAAGTATTAGTTGTGTGACTTTATTTGTAGTTCCTTGATTTTTTTATGTAAAGCGGTTCTTTCCATTCCAATTTGTTTGGCTGTATGGGTGATATTGCCATCAAATTTTTGTAGGTTAAATTCTATATATTTTTTTTCGAACAATTGTTTGGCATTCTTTAATGATTTGTCAAAACAGGATTCAAAAGTATTTTTATTGTTTTGAGAAAGTGGGAAAGCAGTAATTTTTAATGAGTCATTAGGGTTTAAAAGCAATTTTAGTAGCAAATTTTCAATAAAATTTTTTAATTCTAAGATATTTCCTGGCCAATCATACTCTAAGAATTGTGTGTAAAATTCATTATTAAGCTTTAAGTTTTTAGCAGGGTAATTTTTTTTGAAATTAGTAATGTAATAATCTACAATGAGTTTTATATCTTGTTTTCTTTCTCTTAAGGGGGGTATTTCCAATATTATCGATGATAACCTTTGAAGCAAATCTTGATTAAAATTCAAATCATTAATTAATTGTTCCTGGCTTATAGTAGAGGCACATATTATTTTGCTTGCTTGATTTGAGTCATGTAAATAATTAAGTAATTTTTTCTGTAAATGGCCAGATAATTTGGAAAGGTCATTAATGTATATAGTCGACCTTTTAGCTTTTTCAAAGATAGATGCAGAGTTTGCATTTCCAAATAAAATATCCTCCAATTCTTTTTCGGGATAATTTTCGATATTTACTTTGTAAAAAGGTTTATTTGTGGAATTTTGGTAATTATGGATCAGTCTTGCAATTTTTTCTTTACCCGTTCCAATTTCTCCAAATATAATAGTTCTGGCATTTGATCCAATATTATTCGCAATTTTATTTTTAATTTCGATAATCCGTTTGTTTTTACCCACTATGGATGCTAAATCACTCTGTTGGTTTAGTTGGGCATTATATTGCTGAAGCTCAATGTTTTCTAAGGTTCTCTTTACTGTTATGACTAATTTTTCTGATTTAAATGGCTTTTCAATAAAGTTATATGCACCTAATTTTATGGCTTTTACTGCAGTTTCAACGTTTCCATGCCCACTAATCACAATAACATGAATATCTTTATAAGAGTTTTTTATAATTTTTAGAAGACCTAATCCATCCATGTCACTGCCTTCTAGCCAAATATCAAGAATGATTATTTTTGGTGCGGATTTTTTAAGTATCTCCAATGCACTAGATGAATTGAGTACAAATTCTGTTTTTAAATTTAGCTCGTCCTCAATTATATCCTTTATCAGTTCTCCAATATCTTGCTCATCATCGATGACTAATATGTCAAACATTGTTCAATTCCGTTTTTTGAACTTTTTTGTAGCATATATTAGTATTGAAATAAAAATAACAATAAAAATAATGGCTATATTAAATCTTCTAATATAGATGGATATTAATTCTTCATTGGCATTAATTATATGGCCAAGGTAAAGAAGAAAAGAAAGCCAAATAAAACTTCCTAAAAGAGTATATAAAGTAAAAAGTTTCAAGTTCATCCTGGCAAGTCCAGCTGGGAATGAAATAAAATGCTTAATTCCTGGTAGCATTCTTCCAAAAAATGTTGATATAGCACCGTATTTATTAAAAAATAATTCTAATGAAAGTAGTTGTCCTGGTTTTAAGAAAAAATATTTTCCGTAGTTTATAAACAATTTTCTACCAAAATAGTATGCTATAAAATAATTAACACACGATCCTAATAAAGTACCTGTTAAACTAGAAATTAAGACAGGGGTTAAGTGCATGTCTCCTTTAGCAATTAAAATTCCTGCAGGTATCAGTGTTAACTCACTAGGAATAGGTATAAAAGTGCTTTCTATAAAAGTCATGATAAAGATACCTATATAACCAAAAGTTTGGACGAAATTTAAAATTAACTTGAATATTTCTCCAAAAAACTCTACAAACATTTAATCTATTGATGTTGTTATGCAATTTATCTAGATAATATAAATAAAAAAATATAAATCACAATTACTATTTGGTTTTTATGGATGTTTTAGACGAAATCAGGGATGATATTAATAAAGAAAGGTTTATAACTTTTCTTCAAAATTATGGAAGGTATGTTGCAATCTTAGTTTTGTGTGCCTTTATTGGCTTTATTACCTATTTTTGGTGGAATAATCACAAAAGTAACGTGTTGCTCGAAGAGGCAAGTGAATATGGTGATGCAATGAACTCTAACGATAAGGATAAAGTTTCTAAATTAGAAAAGCTCAAGACTAAGAAAACGGTGTATTCTGATTTGGCTAAACTTCAATTAGCTGCATACTATTTTAACGACAAAGATTCTAATCGTGCCATACATAATTATGAATTGCTTGTAAGTTCAAAAAATACAGACAAGATTTATCAAGACTATGCGAAATTAATGATTATAAAAATAAAAATACTATCAGGAAAGATTAACTCAGAAAACGGGGCGGCGATGTATGAAGATTTTTATAAAAATGCAGAATATTTTAATAATCTTGCTATTTTAGGAGAGTCAATATTGCTTATGAATAAAGGTGAGAAAGATAAGGTTTCTTCCAAATTAAATGAAATATTAACTGATAATGAATCACCGGGTTTATTGATAGATCTTGCAAAAATTATAGATAAGAGAATTCAACAATAGCTCCATTACTTAGTTATTTATAGTATCAGGGTAAAATCAATATTGCTTAAAAAAGGCGTGGCGCCTAAGCTCAGCGCCTGTGTATTAACTCTTATTATAAAGAGAAGATCTCTTTTCTTCTATCTCTCAATGGTTCAGAATCATAAAATATTTCTAGTCTAGCAATCAAATTATCTTTGACGCATACCATTGCTGCTGTCCTACACTTTCCAACAGGAGAGGGGCAGAAGAAATCGAATACAATCATTACAGAATTAGTATTATTCTCAAACGTTTGGCGTATTTCAAGAGAATCAAATATATTCATGAAATTTTTTGCTGCATCAAAAACACGCTCTTTACCAGTTATCTCACCCATAGGAGCGATTAATTCAATATCGGGGTGTAAGTATTTTTCTAAATCTTTGGCATTTTTATTTCCCATTGCAACATAATAGCCTTGTGCTATATCGGATACTGACGTCATAGTTCTAACTCCTAATTTATTTTATCTATTATCATGGTATAACTGAAAGAAGTATTTTTCAATATTAAATTCGGGTACTTTACGTATGTTTTATGAACAAGCCATAGAGAGTGGCGTGATAAAAAAAGCTTTACAGAAATCATATTTAGTTTTAAGTTCTGCTCAAGAAAAATGCATCTAAAATAGGTTATGCTAATAAATAGCAAAGTGTTTGGCTCAATATTGATTGTGGCAGGTACTAGTATTGGAGCTAGTATGTTGGCATTGCCAATGATTGCATCATCTATGGGTGAAGTTAGCAGTTTATTATTACTGGTATTGATTTGGTTGTTGGGATACTATGCTTCTTTGATGGTTCTTAATATTAATCTATTTTATAAAGGGGCATTTTCAATTTCTGAATTATGCAAAAAAAGTTTTAAGCTAAAAATTTGGCTTATTGCAGACTTGTCAATAATGACATTATTTTATTCTCTCCTTGCGGCTTATATGTCAGGCATTATTGAAATAAGTATGATGGGGAATATAGTAGAGACCTCTTATTTATTTAGTAAAGGTATTTTAGGGTATTTAATTATAGGGCTATTGGTATTCTGTATAATTTTCAATTTTAAAGTTTTAGATATAAGTAATAGGATCATTTTTGCTGTGAAAATAGGTCTTTTTGTGACGATGCTATATTTTTTGGGCTTAAAGTTAGAAGTTAGTAATTTGAAAAGTTTTGATGGGTATTCATTGCAAAACAACAATTTATTAAAAGCTATTCCAGTTTTTTTTACATCATTTGGATTTCATGGCAGTATACCTTTCATTATGAAGTATTTGGGTAATAATGAAAAAGATATAAAAAAAGCGTTTTTATGGGGGAGCTTTTTAAGTCTGATCATATATTGTCTTTGGATATTCTTTACCTCAGCGGTATTGCCAAAATATGGTTTAATTAGCTTTGATACTGTAAATAATAGTAATAATCAGCTAAATACATTTATAAAGATGCTTGCTGAGAAAGCGGGGCAAAATAAATTACATGTTATTGTTTCAGTGTTTAGTTGGTTGGCAATTATAACCTCTTTTTTAGGCGTAGGGGTTGGTTTATATGATTATATTTTAGAAAAATTTAAATTTGAAAGGAAATTATTTAAAGATCAGTTAAAAGCCATGTTAATAACGTTTTGTCCGCCTTTGCTAGTAGCAGTGCTTTGGAAAAATATTTTTGTAAATGCGTTAGCTTTTGCTGCAATTAGCTTAAGTATGTTGGCAATTGTATTTCCTGCATTAATAGCGCTAAAATTAGGGAAAAATAATAAAATAACTATAATTACATCAATGATACTAGGGGTGCTTATAATTGCAATTGAACTTGTTAATTTTTTATAAGTGGAAATTACATGGATCTGAGTCTTAGTAAATTTGATCTTAGTGTATTTGTGATATTGACGATTTTAACGTTATTTTACACTTTGTTATTATCAAGAAGACACAGTGAAAAAAGTGTGGCAGATTATTTGCTTTTTGGCCGCAAGTTAACCCTTCCTCTATTTGTTACAACATTAGTTTCAACATGGTATGGGGATATTTTTGGTGTTACACAAATAGCATTTAAGCGAGGAATCAACACCATTGCGATATATGGATTAGGCTTTTATTTTGCTGGGATTTTCTTTATGTTATTTTTTGTTGAGAAGGCAAGAAAAATGAATGTTTTTACATTACCAGAGATAATTCAGAAAAAATATGGAAAAACTGCATATAAGCTGGTTTCATTGATGGTTTTGGTAAAGGCGTTACCCATTACATATCTTATTGGGATTGGGTTGCTAATTCAAAAATTATTTGGTTTGGATTTGTATTATTCTATGATGGTGGGTCTAGTTTTTGTTATTGCGTATATTGGTATTAGAGGATTTAGTGGCATAATATATTCAGATGCAATTCAATTTATATTGATGTATGCATCCGTCATTATGGTTGTTGCGTTTTCTTATTTTAAATATGGCGGGTATGGTTTTTTAGATATTAATTTGGATGGAAGTTATTTTTCGATAAATGGAGAAGAAGCTTTGTCTGGGCTTTTTATATGGTTTTTTATTTCAATTATGACGACATTTATGAGTCCTGTATTTTATCAAAGGTGCTTTGCTGCAAAAAATACAAAAGTTGCAAAAAGAGGAATTTTTATTTCTCTAATATTTTGGATGATTTGTGATTTCTGTACAGTGATTGGCTCTATGTATGCTAGTGCTGTTTTACCTAATTCAATGCCGCATGAAGCTTATTTTAATTATGCATTAAGTATTTTGCCAATAGGTTTGAAAGGCGTTTTTCTTGCAGGTATAGCTGCTACAATATTATCTACACTTGATTCATTTTTATTTATTTGCAGCAATACATTGATGTACGATTTATTCAATAAGAAATTTGTCAAAAATAATATATATAAAATTGGAAGTCTTGCAGTAGTAGGAGGCATTACATTTTTTTTAGCTGGTCATTTTGTTGATGATATTGATAAATTTTATATTTTGCTTAGAAGTTATTGTGGGGTCACTTTAGCCATACCATTGATGTGTACAATTGCATTTGGCAAATTTTTAAGTGAAAAGCAATTTATTGCGTCTATAATATTAGCCTGCATATTTATGGTGGTGAGTGACTTTGTTCAATCCGAAATTTATATAGAAAGTTTCTATGTAGGAGCTTTGGTAAGTTTTTTAAGTATTATAATTTTCCTTATTATGAATAATGTTAAAAGAAAGTTTTTATTAAAAGTGGTATACGAATCAAAATGAATATTGATTTAGCATAAAAATCACTTGACTAGATGGGAAGTTATAAATATTATCTCCGAACCACATTGTTTTAATTTTTATAAATATTTATAATGCCAACGATAAGTCAATTAGTTAGAAAGCCTAGAAAATCTAAGGTGCCGAAAAATAAGGTTCCAGCTTTACAAGGTTGTCCTCAAAAAAGAGGTGTTTGTGCTAGGGTATATACTACTACCCCAAGAAAGCCGAATTCAGCTATGAGAAAGGTTGCTAGAGTAAAGCTTACTAATGGATATGAAGTAACTAGTTATATACCTGGTGAAGGTCATAATCTTCAGGAGCATTCGGTAATTTTGATTAGAGGTGGTAGAGTAAAAGATTTACCAGGTGTTAGGTATCATACTGTTAGGGGTGCTCTAGATACGCAGGGTGTTCAAAATAGGAAGCAATGTAGATCTAAATATGGAACAAAAAAACCTAAATCATAAATGATATGTCAAGACGTAGAGCTGCAGAAATCAAGAGTGTTACACCCGATGCAAATTACAAAAGTATAGTAATTGCGAAATTCATCAATTATCTGATGTTTGATGGTAAAAAGTCAAAAGCAGAAAAGATTGTTTATGAAGCTATTGGCAACCTCTCTAATAAGGTTAAAAAAGAGCCAATTGAAGCTTTTGAAGAAATTGTTGATAATCTGAGGCCTTTGATAGAGGTGAAATCAAGGAGAGTTGGTGGTGCAACTTACCAGGTTCCCATGGAGGTTAGATCTGCTAGGTCTTTATCTCTAGCGCTAAAGTGGTTGGCAAATGCTGCGAGATCAAGAAAGGCGGAAAAAACTATGGTTGATAGACTTTCAGGAGAGCTTGTTGATGCTTATAACAAAAAGGGATTGGCGTACAAGAAAAAAGAAGATACTCATAAGATGGCTGAGTCTAATAAAGCATTTTCTCATTACAGGTGGTAATTATGAGTAACAGAGAGACGAAAATCGAGAATTATAGGAATATTGGAATAATGGCGCATATTGACGCCGGAAAAACCACTGCCACTGAAAGGATATTGTATTATACTGGTAAATCTCACAAAATAGGAGAGGTTCATGAAGGTAATGCTACGATGGACTGGATGGAACAAGAGCAAGAGCGTGGCATAACTATAACTTCTGCTGCTACTACCTGTTTTTGGAAAAGTAAAAGTGGTAAGGAATGTAGGATTAATATTATTGATACTCCCGGTCACGTAGATTTTACAATTGAAGTGGAAAGAGCGCTAAGGGTTCTTGATGGTGCTGTGGCTGTTTTCGATGGAGTTGCTGGAGTTGAGCCACAATCAGAGACAGTGTGGAGGCAAGCGGATAAATACAACGTACCTAGGATGTGTTTTGTTAATAAAATGGATAGGGTGGGAGCTGATTTTTATAAATGCGTTGATATGATTGTTGATAGACTAGGAGCTAAGCCTGCAGTTATGCAATTGCCAATTGGCTCAGAAGAGGATTTTTTAGGTGTTATAGATTTGATTTCAAATCAATCTATAATTTGGAAAGACGATAAGTTGGGTGCAGAGTATAAATATGGTGAAATTCCGGAAGATTTAAAAGATAAGGCTGAGGAATATAGAGCTAGTTTGATTGAGCTTGTGGTTGAATCTGATGATGAATTGATGGAAAAGTATCTATCAGGTGAAAGCTTGAGCGCTGAAGAAATTAGAAGATGTGTTCGTAAAGGTGTTTTAAAAGGTTTGTTTATTCCTGTTTTTTGCGGTTCTGCTTTTAAAAACAAAGGTGTGCAACCGTTGTTGGATGCTGTGGTTGATTACCTTCCGAGTCCTGTAGATATTCATGCTACAAAAGGCTTGAAAATTTCAAATGATGAAGAGGTTGAGGTTAAACCCTCTGATAATGGAAAATTATGTGCGCTTGCATTTAAAGTTATGAATGATCCTTTTGTGGGTACGCTAACATTTGTTAGAGTTTATTCTGGTGTATTAAAATCTGGCATGACGATTCATAACACTATTAAGGATAAAAAAGAGCGTGTTGGGCGTATGCTGTTGATGCATGCAAATAATAGAGAAGATGTAAAAGAATGTTTTTCTGGTGATATAGTTGCTATTGCTGGATTGAAAGCTACATCTACTGGTGATACTCTTTGTGAAATGGGGTGTGATATCATTTTAGAAAAAATGGAATTTCCCGATCCTGTTATAGAGGTTGCAATAGAGCCAAAAACAACTCAGGATCAAGAGAAAATGTCAGTGGCGATAGCTAGATTAGTTGCTGAAGATCCGTCTTTAAGAGTGAGTACTGATTCTGAGACAAATCAAACTAAACTTGCCGGTATGGGTGAGCTTCATTTGGAAATCATAGTTGATAGAATGAAGAGAGAGTTTAAGGTTGATGCTAATATAGGCGCTCCTCAGGTTGCTTATAGAGAAACAATAGAAGGCTCTTATCAAATTGATTATACTCACAAAAAACAATCAGGTGGTGCTGGTCAGTTTGCTAGAGTTAAGATTTTATTTGAGAAGGCTGAGCAGGGCGAAGGTTATCAGTTTGTTAATAAAATTGTTGGGGGTAATATTCCTAAAGAATATATTCCTGCAATTGAAAAAGGTATAGGGCAAATTAGTAAGACAGGTGTTCTAGCTGGGTATCCACTTATAGATTTTAAAGCTACATTAATTGATGGAGCTTATCATGATGTCGATTCTAGCGCATTAGCATTTGAAATAGCTGGTAAAGCTGCGTTTAGAGAAGGTATGAAAAATGCTTCTCCAGTTTTATTGGAACCTATTATGGATGTCGAAGTTATTACTCCAGATGATTACATTGGAGACGTAATAGGGCATTTAAATAGTATACGTGGACAGGTTTTAGGTATGGAACCAAGAGGTAATGCACAAATTATTAAAGCTAAAGTTCCTTTAGCAACAATGTTTGGCTATGTTAATACTTTGAGATCAATGACTCAAGGTAGAGCTCAATATAGTATGCAATTTGCTAACTATGAGAGAGTTTCTCAACATATTGCCAGCGAAATTATTAATCAAGAAAAATAAAAAAGGAGAAATAAAAATGGCAGAAGGAAAATTTGAAAGAAACAAACCGCATGTTAACACAGGGACGATCGGGCATGTAGATCATGGTAAAACAACGTTAACAGCAGCGATAACAAAATATTTTGGAAAGACGGCGGTAAAGTATGATGAAATAGACAAGGCGCCAGAAGAGAAAGAAAGAGGGATAACAATCAATTCAGCACATGTAGAATATGAGACAGAAAACAGACATTACGCACATGTAGATTGTCCAGGACATGCAGATTATGTAAAGAACATGATTACAGGAGCAGCGCAGATGGATGGGGCTATATTGGTAGTCAGTGCAGTAGATGGTCCGATGCCACAAACAAGAGAGCACATATTGTTAGCGAAGCAAGTAGGGATAGCGACATTGGTGGTATTTCTAAATAAAGTAGACATGGTGGAAGATGAAGAGTTGTTGGAATTGGTAGAAATGGAAGTAAGAGAATTACTAAGCAAGTATGGATTTGATGGAGATGCAGCGAAGGTGGTAAAAGGTTCAGCATTGAAAGCATTGACAGAAGAAGGAAGTGAAGTGGGAGAGAAGGCAATAAGAGAGTTGATGAAGGTGGTAGATGAGACAATAGAAATGCCAAAGAGAGATATAGAGAAGCCATTTTTAATGCCAATAGAAGATGTATTTTCCATATCAGGAAGAGGAACTGTTGTGACAGGAAGAATAGAGCAAGGAAAAGTGAAAGTTGGAGAAGAAATAGAGATAATAGGGATAAAGAAGGAAAACAAGAAGACTACGTGTACAGGCGTAGAGATGTTTAAGAAAGAGCTGGATGAAGGGATGGCAGGAGACAATGCGGGATTGTTGTTGAGAGGAATAGCAAAGGAAGAAGTGGAGAGAGGGCAAGTGTTGGCTAAGCCAGGAAGTATAACACCACATACAAAATTTAAAGCAGAGGTGTATGTGCTTAAGAAAGACGAGGGAGGAAGGCACACTCCATTTTTTAAGAATTATAGGCCGCAATTTTATTTTAGAACGACAGATGTAACAGGAACTGTGGAATTGAAAGAAGGTGTGGAGATGGTGATGCCAGGAGATAATACAGAGATAGTGGTGGAACTGATAGCGCCTATAGCTATGGATAAGGGATTGAAGTTTGCTATTAGAGAAGGCGGCAAGACTGTCGGTGCTGGCGTTGTAGCTGAAATCATTAAATAATTAGGGGTCTTTATATGAATTTTCCAGAGTCGATATTATAGTAAATATTTTCAACAACTTTGACATCAGAATATAGTTTGCAGTATTCTGACATGTCTTCCTTTTTCAAGGGAATTAAATCCAAGGTGGTTGTTAAGTCATGAGAGCGTGAGAAGGTGACGCTATAAATTCGATAGACTTTTTAAAAAGTAATCAGGAAGCAACAAATAAAAATACAAAGTTGATTTTTCATTACCCTATTTTAGTAAAAAACTAACAAATGACAAACTATGCATAAAACAATCAAATCGAAAATAATTTTAATAACATCATTAATACTTCTAATTACAATATTCATGATGTCAAAAGCAAACGCGACAAATAAGACAAAAGACTTTATTCAAATGGATATTAAATATGGCTCAGTAATTATTGAATTATATCCTAGCAAAGCTCCTAAGCATGTTCAAAGAATTAAAGATTTGTGCGATGAAGAATTTTATGATGGACTTAAGTTCCACAGAGTAATAGATAATTTCATGGTACAAACAGGAGATCCTAATGGTGATGGCGCTGGTGGAAGTGCAAAGGGCAATTTAAATGCTGAGTTTAATGATATAGCTCATAAAAGAGGTGTAATATCGATGGCTAGAAGTGCAGATCCCAATAGTGCCAATAGTCAATTTTTCATTATGTTAAATGATGCATTATATCTAGATGGAAAGTATACTGCCTTTGGTAAAGTAATCAAAGGAATGCAATTTGTTGATATGATTAAAAAAGGCAATTCAAAAGATAACGGAAAAGTGATTAATCCTGATATAATACTTAAAATGAGAGTTTTAACTACAAGTAACAGTGTTAAAGAGTAATAATTTCAAATGATTAACACCGCAATTCAACTTGTCATTGTAGATGGTTAAAAAGCCGCCCACAAGCAACTACTTTGATAACTACATGTAACTTTGCACTAGTCTGAATAATTTATTTATTTACAAATCTATTTTGACAATCTAATCTGCAATGAAAATAATTTGACTCAGTTCTATATGCCTGATAATAAAATGCCTAGTTGGCACGCCACTACTATCCTTTGTATAAGGGATGATAAGCAAGTGATAATAATTGGGGATGGACAAGTTAGCCTTGGTCATACAGTAATTAAAAGTACTGCTAATAAAATTAGAACATTGGCTGATAATAGTATAGTAGCAGGATTTGCTGGCGCTACAGCTGATGCATTTACATTATTTAGCAGGTTGGAAGAAAAGCTAGACAAATATTCCTATAATTTAATGAGGGCCTCTGTGGAGCTCGCAAAAGATTGGAGATTGGATAAATATTTGCGAAGACTGGAAGCCATGATAATAGTTGCAAATAAAGAAAGTACTTTAATATTATCTGGTAATGGGGATGTTTTAGAACCTGAAGATGGAATAGCTGCGATTGGATCTGGAGGGAATTATGCCTTGTCTGCAGCAAAAGCTTTACTAAATGTTAAAAACATTAAACTTGAGGATAAAGCAAAAAAAGCAATGAATATAGCTGCTGATATTTGCGTATATACCAATCATAATACAGTAATTAAAAAGATAAATTTTTAATAAATTTTAGATTACTCAATTCCAGCAAAAATGGTGTTATTATGGCCAAAGTCGATTAATAACTCTATTGAATTTTGCACATAATCACCAATTTTATCTGAATATTCGTTACATCTAGTATATTCTGTTAAAAGCGTGATATACTTTATTGCAAGGTCTGTCATTTTGCCAATATTTTGAGCATATGGTAAATTTGTGGATGTTAAAAATGTTTCAAATATATGGTTATCCGCAATTAATACTCCTACTTTATAACTTCCATATAGCAAAGAAAATTTAGAAATATCTTCTACAACATCTTCCAGCTCATCAATTATAAAATTTTTATTTTTCATTTGGATGTTATTACTAAAATCTTCTTGTCCAAACCTAAGATTTTCCCATACATCAATTTTATCTGCAATGTCATCAGACACATTATTTGCAATAACATAATATGCAATGTGAGCTAAGTATGTAATCGAAATAGAATTAATTGTAACAAATTTAGTATGGAATTTGTTGGCAGAGTACAGTATTGATAATTTTATTATATCTTCGACAACATCATCAAGCGAATGTTTAAAAAATCTAGGTACACCCTCAATAATATCAAATATTGGTCCCATGCCACACACCTATTTATTATATAAAGGTGCCTGTATACCATTTAATTACAAAAACTTCAACTATATAGATCTCCATTATATTTGCAGATTTCTATGCTGTAGCTGTATTATTAGTACTTCTTAATGAAAATTTTTAATTCCTTGTCGTAAATATTCATAACCGGTTATAACCGTTAATATAGCTGCAATCCAAATCGATATTTTTCCGATTAAATTAGTATAGGGTATACCTGTGGCTTCTTCTCCTAAAAGCAATATAATAATCGCAATCATTTGAGCAGCCGTCTTAATTTTAGCTAAATGACTCACAGGTAGACTCACTTTTAGCTCTGCTAGATATTCACGCATTCCAGAAACCAGTATTTCCCTACACAAAATAACTAAAGTAGGAAGTACTGGTGCAATACTTCTATCCACCATCATCATAAGAGTCGCAGCAACCAGCAATTTATCTGCAATCGGATCTAACACTTTGCCAAAATTTGACTGGACTCCCCAAGTTCTAGCTAAAAACCCATCAAAATAATCCGTAATACTAGCAAATATAAAGATTGCTGCAGCAATATAATGTGCAACTTTTGAATCAATGTAAAACGCTGAAACTAAAATTGGTATTAAAATTATTCTCAAGGAGGTTAAAATATTTGGTATATTTTTTTGCATAACTTATATAATCACACCTTATCATTTAATCTATGTATATACTGAAAAATATTTTTTGCCAATTTCTTGTTTATACCTTCAATTTTAACAATATCTTCTTCATTCGCTAACTTAAGATCATTTAACGAATCAAAGTATAAAAGCAAACTCTTTTTTCTTTTTTCGCCAATCCCCTTAATCGCATCTAATTCAGACTTCTTACTATTTTTTCTCATTAAATTTCTATGTGATGTCACAGCAAATCTATGAGCTTCATCTCTAATATTTTGTAAAAAAAATAATGTCTTGTCATTTTTGTCAAGCTGAAAAGAAGATTTTCCATTTTGATGAAAAAACTCTCTTCCAGAATTTCTATTTACCCCTTTTGACATCGCAACTATGTTTACGTTATTAATATTCATACTATTAAATTCTTCAGCTACAGCAGATAATTGTCCCTTTCCTCCATCAATTACAATTAAATCAGGTAAGGAGCTTAGATCTACATTTCTAAATCTGCGTCTAATCACTTCTCTTAACATATAATAATCATCCATGCATTTTTCGTCGGCAATTTTATATTTTCTATATTCATTTTTAATAAAACCCTCATGCCCTACTATTATCACACATCCTATTGGACTAGAGCCATGATTATGGCTATTATCATACACCTCTATTTTTTCAGGTACAAAAGGTAGATCAAGTTTTTTAGCTATATCTTGAAATATATTAATTTTTGTTAAATAGTTTTGTATGTATTTTTTATATGACTCTTTTGTATTTTCAATCACAAAATTAAGAATATTCTTGTCATCTTTATTTTTTGGCAAGGTAATTTTGGATTTGGAGATATTTCCAATGGCTTTAGATATAATTTTAAAATCTATGCTTTCAATATTACACCAAATTTCACTTGGTGCTGTATTGTTTTGATAAAATTGCACAATAAATCTATAAAGTATTTCTTTTTCTGACTCTATTAAATTTCTATCAAAAAAATGACATTTATCTCCGAAATTATGGCCATCTCTGATGATATATACCTGAATACAATATTTTTGTGATGCAGCTTCTTCATAAAAAATGAATATATCAATGTTTCTATTCGAAAATCCATGAAAAATATTTTTCGATTGCAAATAGTTTAATAATTTTATTTTATCTCTAACATTAGCTGCTTCTTCATACCGCATTTTACTGCTAAAATCTTCCATTTCTCTAATAAAGTCTGAAAAAATTTCTTGGGTCCTTCCTTCTAAAAATTTTTTTAAGTTAGAAATTGATCTGCTATAGTTTTCTTGATTAATTTTACTTACGCATGGAGCACTACATCTTTTAATTTGATACATTAAACATGGTCTTTTTCTTGTTGAAAAATAATAATCACTACAATTTCTTATTAAAAATAATTTTTGAAGTTCAACAATAATTTTATCTAGCTTATCAACTGATAAAAAAGGGCCAAAATAAATTAAATTATCATTTTTTCTACCCCTAAATTTTTTTAATTTAGGGAATGCGTGATTTTTATCTAATACAATATATGGAAAAGTTTTATCATCTTTCAAAGCAATATTATATTTGGGCTTGATGCTCTTTATTAAATCCGCTTCCAATATTAACGCTTCCATTTCAGATTTGGTAAAAAGGATTTCGATTCTATCTATAAGAGATACCATCCTTTTCAATCTGTAAGACAGATTATTAATATTTGCATATTGAATAACTCTTTTGCTTAAATCCTTTGCCTTACCTATATAAAGAATCTGATCATCTTTATTAATCATTTTGTAAATACCCGGTCTTGAAGTAAGGGTATTAGCACAATCCTTTATAGCATTAATGCCATTTTTAATACTTGCGTTTGTCAAATCAATAAAAAAATAAGTAATTGATAATACTATAAGATTTTAGTAGAATAAACGAAATAAGTTTATTTTTTTTATCATGTCTGACGGAGCAGGGAGTTATACAACGGGTGGCTCTATAGGAGGAGGGATGCATATTGAAACTACGCATCTTGGAGGGTCTTTGAGTGGGGCTTTTGAAAATATGCAAAAATCAAAAAGTGTTGGTTCTTTTGTTGAAACCTCTCCTGTTGGCGCTATTTCTAGATTAGGCAATGCCTTAAAAGGTATGAAAGATGTAGTTTCTATATCATCTTTAACACCAATGACCGCTATATCACCACCTGTTACACCTCTTGGTGCTGGCGCTAAAATACCTGGCATTATGAGTCGAAAAGGTTAAGACATAACTATTTATATATATGAACTCTGAAGTTGAATTAATTAAGTCTAGAATTTTACCTTCTGAGATAATTGCAAAAAAAGTTCAGCTAAAAAATAGAGGAGGAACAGGCTATGTGGGCCTTTGTCCATTTCATAGAGAAAAAACTCCTTCTTTTTTTGTCAATGATGATAAGGGTATTTATCATTGTTTCGGATGTGGCACACATGGAGATATCTTTAGCTTTGTAATGCAAGATGAAGGAATTCCATATAAAGAAGCTTTAGAAAAATTGGCTGAAATTGCAGGAGTAAAACTAAAAATTAAAAATAAAAAAGAAATTGAAAAATTTGAAAAAAATAAAATTTTCTTTCAAATATATAGAAAAGTGGCAGAATTTTATCAAGAACAATTATTCAATGATATTGGGAAAAATGCACTACAATACGTTTTATCCAGAGGAATTAAGTTAGAAATAATAAAGCAGTATAATCTTGGTTTTGCACCTAAGGATCCTTCAATTATAATTAACACATTAAAAAAAGAGTTTTCTGAAAATGATTTATTTGAATCAGGTGTTATTAATAAGAAAAATAACTTTGTTTATGATCCTTTTTATGGCCGTTTAATATTTCCTATTAAAAACAAATCTGGTGAATATATTGGATTTGGGGGAAGAATATTAGGAGAGGGGGAGCCTAAATATTTAAATTCTGCAGAAAACCCTATATTTATAAAGAGTGAGCATCTATATGGGTATAATTATGCAAGAAACAGTATTTATAAAAAGAATAACGTTTTGGTAGTTGAAGGTTATATGGATGTTATTGCTTTAGTAAATTGTGGGATTACAAATGTTGTAGCACCACTTGGAGCTAATATAAAATTAAGTCAAATCCAAATTTTATGGGATACATGCCAAGAACCCACTATATGTTTTGATACTGATGAAGCAGGGCAAAATGCTACAAAAAAAATTGCATATGAGAGTTTAAAAGCTATCTCCTATAATAAATCTCTAAAATTTGTCAAATTAACAAATGGGAAGGACCCAGATGAAGTAATCAAAAACAAGGGCGTTAAATTTTTTAAGGATTTAATCTCTCAAAGTATGGCATTATCTGATTATATTTTTAGCGTAGAATCGAATAAGTCTAGGTTAGATACCCCTGAGAAAAAAATTGCACTTAAAATTAATTTAGAAAAAATTACAGAAAATATAACTGATCACTCCCTTAAAAAGAGCTATTTACAACATTTTAAAGCCAAATATTACGACCTCACATATAAATTCAAAAAATCAAATGATCCAAAAAATTTTGAATTAGGTTCTTCTAAATTTTTTCAAATTTCAAACGAAGATAATTCACTCCAAGAAAACTTATTTATATTGAGCATTTTATGGAATTATCCGGATTTACTGAATGATAATAAAATTATAGAAGAATTAATCAATACTACTATATCTAATAAACTTGACAATATTAGAAAAATGTTGTTAGATTTCTCCCTGAGCAATGATAGTGATTTATTGTCATTTTTTAACAAAAGCATTGCAAATCCATCAGAGAAGAATGAGCTAAGCAAAGTAATTGAAAAATTAATTGGATTTAAAAAATTTAAATCCCAAATAGAGGCTAAGAAAAACTTGTTTAAAGTATTTAATATTAAAAAACTCCGGGTTATTAAAAATGAAATCGAACAATTAAAAAATCAATTATTATCAACTGTTGATGACAAATTAATGAAAAAAATGTTATACCTAAAGGAATACGAAAGACAACTTAAAGCTGAGATTGCAAATCAATAATTTTACATTATTTTTACATTATTTTTAACAAAAGGAAAAATTTATAATGACAAACATAAGCATTAAACTTAAAAATTCTAAGCTTCATGATAAATTAAAAGAATACATTAAAATTGGCAAAATATGCTCTGAAGAACTTGATAAGATCATTCCCGAAGATACAAATCATGCAATTGTTAAAGAAGTAATTTCTTTTCTAAAAGAATCTGGAATAGCGATTATAAACAAAGAGGCTAAGTCAAACACACCAGAAAAGGAGAATGAAGGTGAATTTGAATCTTCTTCAGATAGTATTGTCAATAGTATCGGTAATGATGACCCGGTTAGGATGTACTTAAAAGAAATGGGTTATAGACTATTATTGACTAGAGAAGGAGAGGTCGAGGTAGCAAAAAGAATTGAGGAAAGTAGAAAAAAGAAACTATTTTTTTTAATTCAAACACCTATAGCTCTTAAAGAGATGCAAGATTGGTATGACGATATACTTACTGGAAAAAAGCTACTACGAGAAGTGATAGATATTGATGCGACAGCAAATAATGAGCAATCTTTTGATGAGAGTGATGCAAATAGTGAGGATTTTGACAATACTGAAGAAAACAATAATGAAGATGAATTCGATAGCGATCATAATTCATCTATTTCAGCTATAGAGAATGATTTAAAGCCAAAAATTTTAGAAATTTTATTAAAAATATCTGAATATAGCAAAGAACTATTAAAGTTTTATCATGATAACAATAAAACAAAAGATGCTAGCACTAAAAAAACTCAAGATAAAACTAGACAGAAAATTATTGACGATAAAACTAGCAAAATAGCTGAGTTATTAGATGAGATAAAACTTGATGATAACTATATTAGTGACATTTTCATATCACTAAGAGAAATTAACAGAAATATTGTTCAAATAGAAAGCGATTTATTTAAAATTGCCGCTCAGTCCAAATTTAATAGAGCTCAATTTATCGAGGCATATAATAGTATTAAATTAGATAAAAATTGGCTAGATTCTTTAATGAAAAAGGGCATAAAATATACAAAATTTATCAATGATAATTTAGCATTTTTTCAAAGGACAGAGCAAAAATTTGAAAAAATTGAAACAAAATCTGGATTGCCAATCTTTGAGTTTAAATCAATTTTTCAAAATATACAAAAGTGGGAAAGAGAAGTTACAAAGGCCAAAAAAGACATGATAGAAGCAAATTTAAGATTGGTAA
>Ga0114932_10000676_pt1 | contig 40591 bp, 38 predicted proteins | sample 2SBtaG_2_FD_87286 | JGI IMG/M metagenome (GOLD analysis project Ga0114932, IMG submission 87286) | Deep subsurface microbial communities from Kolumbo volcano to uncover new lineages of life (NeLLi) - 2SBTROV12_ACTIVE470 metaG | ecosystem: Environmental > Aquatic > Marine > Volcanic ...
GGGTCCCTTGTTAACCCTAAACCTCCAATAAAAAAAATAGTCGCAAGATCATGGTCGGAGACTTGAAAATTAATATGATCAAGGTGAAGTATGCCTCCCACCTCAGGAAGGGTTTTTGAAAGATGTTCTGTCATAATAAATCCTGTTTTTTAAACAAAAGCTTTTGCAATCACTTGTTTGCTCCTGTCGTTTTATTCTATCGTATATAAATCTTAACTTCGTCAACATCACTAACAATTTATTAATCCAAAGGAATGCAGACAAAAAATGTCAGTAAGTAGTGTTACCGAACTAGTAGCAGGAAAAGTATATGCATTGCATAACACCTTTGAGCTCAATGGAAAAATAAGTGCCTACCCAGAAAAAGCACGAGGCTTCTCTCCAGCAAATTGCTACCTACTAATTGACGAAAAAGCAGCAATGCTTCTAGACACAGGTTACACAGCACATGAAGGCGCAATATTAGAGCAACTGGATAGTCTTCTAGACCGTGAAATGCCCCTTTCTATCTTTCCTCTTAGAATAAATGAGTTTATGTCAGTTTGTAATACTATGGCCATTGCAAAAAGGTTCAACGTGGTTGAGTGTTTTTCAAACGTTCCCAATATCGAAGAATGGGTGGAATTTGAAACCCTAAGGGGCGAAGAACGCAACCCGATCCTTAAAACAACTCTTGTGGGTAGAGGTGAACAATCTCAGGTTTTTTTGGGAGAAAAACGCAAAATAAGTGTGCTTACAGCTCCTATACGTTTAATTAGCACGAGATGGATTTACGATGAATCTAGTAAAATTTTATTTTCTTCTGATATGTTTAGCCACATTTGGAGCGACTTTGAGAACAGCCCATGGCAGATCGGTAATAATGAAACTGATCCGGTAACTGATTTTAAGTTTGTTAGGTCATACCTACTCAATACCCGTTACTGGTGGATAGAAGGTGCCCATACTAAGCCCATACGTAATGCCATAGATGATATATATACACGTTTTAATATTCAAACAATTGCTCCCGGGTACGGAACAATCTTACGCGGGAGAAATCATGTCGTAAATCAGTTCAAAGTATTAGATGAAGTATTAGAAAAACTAGACCGGCAACATATATTACCAGCGTATGTACCAAGAGGACTGGAGAGATGATTATGAAGAACGGGAATTCACTACCACGCGAAATCGCACCTGGCATATTCTGGCTGGGTGACTGCCTGGAACAACAGCATAAAGGCATGACTTATCATTCATATAACGCAGCTTTTCTGTTAACAGGCAATGAATCTTCAATATTAATTGAAACAGGCCACCCTAAGGACTTCCCTGAAATAGAACGTCAAATGGTTGAAATTTTATCGCATGACCAGCCCCCACTGAAACATCTTTTTATCACTCACCAAGAAACCCCTCACTCAGGGGGACTTGGTAGAGTATTACAAAACTGGCCTAATATCACTGTACATGGTGATGTTGCTGATTATCACCTAGCTTTTCCAAATCATAAATCCCAGCTAAAAAATATGGAAGTTGGCGATAAAATTGATATAGGAGGACGCCAACTTATAGCAGTAGAGCCAGTCATCCGGGATTTGCGCACTTCTTTATGGGCCTTTGACACAGGGGCAAACACCCTCTTTCCAGGTGACGGTTTCGCCTATAGCCATTATCACTGGGATGGGCACTGCGGCCGAGTCGCAGAGGAAGCCGAATCCCTGGACTTAAAAGATGTACTTGCCGTGTTTGCTGAAAGGGCTTTGTATTGGACAACTACCACTGATATGAATATTTACGTAGACAAGTTAGAAGAACTAATGGATGAGCTAAAAGTAGAAATAGTGGCTCCTACCCACGGACTGCCTGTAACCGACCTTGCTGCTACGATGCCAAAAGTTCGTGAGGGACTGATTTCTGAAGGAAATGTTAACACATAACAGATAAGGTTAAATAGTTCTAAAACTTTCAAATATGTTTAACTATAAATTTACTCGGCCTTATTATCTAGCAATTAATGAACCAAAAGTTTTGGTCTAAAAATTAATTATGATGAATTATGCTTTTGCTGAATAATATGAATTTATAAAATTTATAATGACTCAAAAAAAGAGTAATAATTAGAAAAATTACTTTATAGCCGTCAAAATGCCTATTAATAGATAAAGTCCTGTTCTTATAATTTTTTAAAAAAATCCGGGGAGATTATTATGAAAATTATTCCAAAAAATAAACTAAAAAAAGACATAACTATAGCTGACATCGAGACTATGCGTGACAAAGTTAAAAATTGGGGTCGGTGGGGACCTGATGATGAAATTGGAACATTGAACTTCGTAACGGAAAAGGAAATCATGGCAGCTAGGGATACTATACGAAAAGGTAAAGTAATATCATTAGGCCTACCATTCGATAAAGATGGGCCACAGCGGGGCGGTCAGGGACGTTTTAACCCCATCCATACCATGTTAGCGACCGGAACAGACGCAGTAACTGGAGTACAGGACGAAAAAACAGCCCCTGACATGGTAGAAACGCAAATAATGTGTCGTTATGCCGATGACATGATATCGATGCCACTGCAATGCGGCACACAATGGGACAGCCTCGCTCATGTGTTTGCTAATGATAAAATGTGGAATGGGTATGATGCTCGTTTAGTGGATTCTAACGGAGCTAAAAAAAACGGTATTCAAAACACACGTGACCGCATGTGTGGAAGAGGGGTTTTGTTGGATATACCTCGATTTCTTGGGGGGGACTGCCTGGAAGACGGCTATGGAATAGGTAATGAAGAACTTGATGAATGTGCAAAAGCACAGAATGTGGAAATTCGTCGTGGTGACTTTGTTCTTGTAAGAACAGGTATGATGGAACGCTGCTTAGCTGAAGGAGATTGGGGCAGTTATGCTGGTGGCGATGCTGCAGGAATGAGATTTGAAACAGCCGAATGGGTTTTTAAAAAAGAGATTGCAGCTATTTGTTCAGATACGTGGGGATGCGAGGTAAGGCCAAACGAATCATTAGTGGCTTTCCAGCCTTGGCACTGGGTAGTAATACCAATGATAGGGATCACAATGGGAGAAATTTTTTATCTCAAAGACCTAGCTGACGACTGTCTAGATGATGGAATATACGAATTTCTATTCTGTGCACCTCCCTTACCTATTACCGGTGCTGTTGGTTCACCAATAAACCCTCAAGCAATAAAGTGAATATTTTAAATACCAGACCCTAATTTACACAAAAGAGAGTTAAAAATGACTGAACAGTTTTTGCGCTTCGGCATATTCCTAGCTCCTTTTCATAGTCCAGATGAAAATCCAACTTTGGCCCTCGAACGAGATCTCGATCTTGTAACTCATATTGATAAACTAGGATACAATGAAGCCTGGATTGGGGAACACCATTCAGGAGGCTTTGAAATAATTGCTTCACCAGAGGTTTTTATAGCATTCGCAGCAGAACGCACTAAAAATATCCGTCTAGGAACCGGGGTATCCTCACTTGCCTATCATCAGCCGCTTATTAATGCAGATCGTATCAATCAGTTGGATCATATGACTAGGGGTAGGGTAATGTTCGGTGTAGGGCCTGGTTCATTGCCATCTGATGCTTTTGCCATGGGTTTTCACCCTAATGAACAGCGGCGAAGAATGAATGAAGCCCTTGATGTTTTGCTACCTTTATTAAACGGAGAGCAAGTAGATGTAGAAACAGACTGGTTTGTTTTAAAAGAGGCTAAGCTACAACTTCCTAGTTTCAGTAAGCCTATGATAGAAATGGCTGTAGCCTCATTGCGTTCACCAGCCGGTGCTCTAGCAGCTGGTAAGCATGGAATTGGCCTGTTATCACTTGGTGGAACATCCAACGAGGCATTAGCTGCGCATGCTGAAAATTGGAGGCGATGTGAAGAGGCCGCTCTGGAATATAATCAAAAAGTAAACCGCAAAAATTGGCGGATTGTCACTTTAATGCATATTGCAGAAACCAGAGAAAAGGCAGAGAAAAATATTGCATTCGGGCTTGATAAATTTTCTGGGTATTTTCGTGACATAGCCCCCACGCCGATAGTGCCTCCAGGAGTTGAAGACCCGTTAAAATACTTACGAGATTCGAGAATGGCTGTAATAGGAACTCCGCAGGATGCGATTGAACATATAGAACGGTTGTTGAAAGGATCAGGTGGATTCGGGGTTTTATTGGAGTTGGCACATGACTGGGCTGATTGGGAACAAACTCAGAAAAATTATGAACTAATGTCGCGTTATGTGATTCCTCATTTTCAATCAAGTATGAAAGTAAGAAGTGAATCTTATAAAAATGTAGCGGCTAACCGGGAAAAGTATGTTGGTGCTGTTAATGAGGCAATCAGTAATGAAACTAGCCGCTACGAGGAAAGGCAGCGAAAAATCAATAATGAGCAATAAAAGTATTTTATAGGTTTTATAAAAATTTTAGTTCTTCAATTATATAATCAATACTATTTTTATAAAGGTCTATTGAAAACAAAACTCTCATTCATACGGCTGAGTTTTATTATGTCATAAAAATATTTGATATACTCTTTAAAAAGGAGGAATTTATTATGAGTGATAATAGTAATTCTCTAAAGTTTGATCTGGTAGTGGTAGGCTGTGGTATATCTGGTTTATCAGCAGCTGTAACAGCTCAGCAAAATGGAGCTAGAGTAGCTATTTTAGAACGTTCCCCAAAAGAGGAGCGTGGGGGAAACACCCGTTACACTGAATCCTATTGGCGCATGCAATCTCGTGATTCTGTATCTGCAGATTTTGAAGAGCAATTAATAGCTAATTCGGGTGGATATCCAGATCCAGAAATAACCCAAGAAACTTTGAGGGCCTATGATGAGTGGTCGCCAATTCTTAAAGCTTTAGCCTTCACTGACCCAGAACTAATCTCAACAATAGCCCAGGAAGCGCCACTTGCCCTAAAATGGCTGGAAAGTTTTGGGATCAAATTCGATTTTCTGCCTAATTACTTTATAAATGAGTCGACTACACGAATGGCTCCAATTGGTGGTGGGCTAGCATTAGTAGAAACACTGGCTAAATATGCTGAGACCGTTCCTTCAGATATAACCTTCTTCTACAATACGGCAGCTAAATCTCTTTTGAATTCTGAAAATGGAGAAATTATAGGGGTTAGCGCAGTTAACAATCAAAATCTGCGCTTAGATATCCTGGGTGATGCCGTTGTTCTTGCTAGCGGAGGATTCCAAGGTAATCCGGAAATGCAAAGTCAATATCTGGGAACCCAAGCCGTGTATACTCGTCCAGTGGCTCGGGGGGGGTATTATAATAGAGGAGAAGGGATAAGAATGGCCTTAGACGCAGGCGGATCCCCAGCTGGAGACTATGGTAGTTTTCATGCTCAGCCAGTTGACCCACGCTCCGGTGAGCAAGAACCGATAGTATTAACATACACGTATGGCATCCTAGTTAATAAACTTGGTATGAGGTTTGTAGACGAAGCACCTACGACAGTTGACGCAAGTTATGAATCTCGCACCAGAGAAATAATGAAACAACCCGAAGGACTCGCTTTTGCAATTCATGACGGACGCCTCGACGATATTCCAAACTGGAAAAAATCAATTAGGTCTAGTATTCCACCTATAATGGCTGAAACACTTTCTGAGATTGCAGATAAGATAAATGTAGATACTTATAGCTTGGTTTCCACCATACACGCCTTTAATAATGCGTGTCCTGAACCTTCAAACTTTGACCCAATACACGTAGATGGGCTAGCAACTCAAGGTCTACTTCCTAATAAATCAAATTGGTCAAGAGTAATTGATAAGCCCCCATTTCGAATATGGCCAATTATTGCTGCCAACTGTTTTACATTTGGAGGTATAAAGGTAAATACAAATGCGCAGGTAATAAATATGGATGGAGATATAATTCCTAGACTTTACGCGGCAGGAGAGGTTGTTGGACTTTACTATCGCAACTATCCAGGTTCTACTTCGGTGATGCGCGGAGCCGTTACCGGCAGGCTAGCAGCTCTCCACTTCACTCGTCTACAAAACTAATTGTTTAAATAGGTAAAATAATAGGAGCGTACTATGGCCACTGCCCGCCACCCTAGACCACCAGAACTTTTAAATATGCCTCTAGACAAAATTATAAAACTTTTTGTCGGTCGCTATCGTGATAAAGTTCCAGACTGGGAGGCTTTTGAAGACGCTAAAGTTGATGGTTATAAACGTGCCCAACATCGTTTTATCGGTGGAGGGGGGTCTGGCAAACATAATGATCCCAATTCCATCCCCGCCCGAGCTCATACACTCTCTATTATGTATGTAGAGCCTGGACAAGGTAATGCAGCACACACACATGAGGTAGAAGAAACATTCTTCGTATTAAAAGGGCTATTAAATGTTTTTCTCGAGGATGAAACTGGTAATCGAGAAGAAATACGTTTAGGAGAATGGGAATGTATATCTTGTCCTCCGGGTGTAATACACGGTTATATTAATAATAGCCTAGAACCTGTTTGGTTCCAGGTGATGCTAGGAAGGAATAAACCGGAAACCATGGGATATAGTAATGAGCAGCTCTACCAAAGAAGGGAATCTCATTTAAGAAAAGAATAGTGATTATACATATACTAAATATATTTACAAAAAGAATTCGCTGATTAAATCAAATTCAAGAGAGAAATCATATGTCCAAATATAATAATAATTTTAAAAGAAAACTCGGCAGTAGCGATATTGAGATCATACCAGTTGGCCTAGGATGTATGTCATTTTCGGGTGTTTATGGGCCGAGTAATGACGCTAATGCGATTAAACTTATCCAGAAAGCGATAGATAATGGCTTAGATGCATTAGACAGTTCGGACATGTACGGATGGGGTCACAATGAAGAACTACTTGGACAAGCATTAAGCGGAAGACGAGAAAAAGTCACACTGATATCTAAGTTTGGTCAAGTACAAAACCCTGATGGCGGCGGAAATCTTGTAGATGGGCGACCAGAATATGTCTACAATGCATGTGATGCTAGTTTAAAGAGGTTAAAAACAGAAGTAATAGACCTATACCTTCAGCACCGGATAGACCCTAAAGTTCAAATTGAGGAAACGGTCGGAGCTATGTCCGAATTAATTAAACAGGGTAAGGTGCGTGCAATCGGGATTTGTGAAGGAAACGCAGATACAATTCGTCGCGCCAATGCAACCCATCCTCTTGCCGCAGTACAAAGTGAATATTCACTACTCTATCGTGAACAAGCTGAAGAGGCTCTAGAAGCAACCAGAAATCTTGGTATATCGTTTATTGCCTACTCACCTCTTGGCCGAGGTTTACTGACTAGTAATTTTTTAGGAATGAAAAATCTTCCTGAAAATGACCCCCATGCACGCCATCCCCGTTATGCAGGTGATAACTTTAAACATAATATGCAGCTAGCTGAAAAGTTAGCAAAAATTGCGCAGGATAAAGGATGTACACCAGCACAACTTTGTATCGCCTGGTTACTTGCCCAGGGTGAAGACATCGTAACTATCCCAGGAACAAAAAAAGAAGAACGTCTAGACGAAAATATGGACGCATTAAATGTTCAGCTCTCGGAAGAGGAAGTTACAAATATCTCAGCAGCAGTTCCCATCGGCTCCGCTGCAGGAACGCGTTACCCCGCAGGTGGCATGAAAGGTGTACATATTTAATAGACATTATATAAAACATACTCAGTATATCTATATTTACTAATATTATTTGCTTTTGAGGTTGGGCATATCTGCCTCATTTTTATTATTTTACGTAATAGAAATATTATAGAGGTGCCCATTGTCGTTTTATCAGGATTTCCATCTATTTCTAAATAGGTTATTCTCGGATGTGAATTCCTATTTACTCTGCTATCCATTTTTAGCGTGAATAAGGGATGTCTGGAGTTACTTTGAGTTAGTATATAGTTTTTTCTCTAACCTAATTTAATAGTTATTAAAATTTGAGACTATTTCATAGGGCTGGAAAACAATAATGATTAACAGTTCATTAGTAATTATAGTGTCTCTTGCATATATAGGCGTTCTTTTTGCCATAGCATCCTATGGCGACCAATTGGCTGCGACGAAACCAACAAGACGAGCAGAAGGAAAACCAATTGTCTATGCGCTCACCCTAGCAGTATACTGCACCTCTTGGACATTCTATGGCAGTGTAGGGTTAGCAGCTTCCAGCGGCTATGATTTTCTTCCAGTTTATATAGGCCCCATTCTTTTATTCACGCTTGGTTACCCAATAATACTTAAAATAATACGCATAGCAAAAGCTGAAAATATAACTACAATTTCAGATTTTGTTGCCGCTCGGTTTGGAAAAAATCAAACACTATCAGCAATCGCAACCGTAACAGTTGTTCTTGGCATACTACCCTACATCGCGTTACAGCTTAAAGCAGTATCCGCAAGCTTTAACGTATTAACAAACAATCTTGATGGTAAAGTTTCTACAGCCATCGGTATCGGCAACTGGTGGTCGGATACAGCTTTAGTAGTTGCCGCTCTCATGATAATATTTTCTATTATATTTAGCACCCGAAACGTAAATGCTACTGAACACCATCATGGTATGATGTTAGCTATTGCTTTTGAATCTCTGATAAAATTATTCGCCTTTATTGCAGTTGGGGTCTTTGTCACATTTTTTATGTTTGGAGGTATAGGTGAGCTGTTCTCAGGTGCTGCTGAATCACCTCTTATTGTAGAACGCTTTTCTAACGGAATTGATGGGCCAAAATGGATTACGATTACTTTGCTTTCTATGGCAGCCATAATATGTCTACCAAGACAGTTTCATGTTGCTGTTGTAGAAAATTCTAGTGAGGACGAGCTTAAAAAAGCTGCTTGGATATTCCCACTATACTTAATAGCTATAAATGTGTTTGTCATCCCAATTGCGCTGGCTGGTTTACTAGTTTTTGAAGGTTCAAACCTCGACGCTGATACTTTTGTATTGGCCCTACCGATGCTCAAACAACAGGAGATGCTTGCATTATTAGTTTTTATTGGTGGCCTTTCAGCAGCCACCGGAATGGTAATCGTTGCCACCGTAGCGTTAAGCACTATGGTTTCCAACGACGTTGTGATGCCCTTATTTATAAGGTTCGGACCTCACGGAATTGGTAACCGAGGCAATATTGGGAAATTAGTTCTAAAGGTTCGTCGTGTGTCAATATTTTTTATCCTCATACTTGCATTTGTCTACTATAGAATCGCAGGAGAAGGGCAAGCTTTAGCATCAATTGGCCTCATTTCTTTCGCAGCAGTTGCACAATATGCGCCCTCAATATTTGGTGCAATTTTTTGGCAAAAAGCATCAAGGTTAGGCGCCCTCAGCGGAGTATTATTAGGGTTTTTTATATGGGCCTATACATTATTACTGCCCACTTTTTCAGAAAGCACTTGGTTGCCCATTGAGTTTATGATTGATGGGCCCTGGAAAATTAGTTTTCTTGCGCCACATGCACTTTTTGGAATACCTTTTAATGATCCACTAACCCATGGTGTAATATGGAGTATAGGGGCTAATATTTTAGCCTTCGTGTTAATCTCCTTAGTAACTAAACATACTGAAATTGAGCGTTCACAAGCGCAAGCATTCGTTCATATCGATACTAGTTATAGTTTCAATAAAATTGAAAAACTTCCAGCCACATTAACTGTAAGTGATTTGCAAAATATAGCCATCGGCTACCTAGGGGTAGATTCTGTGGAACGAGCCTATAATGAATATGCAGCCAATCAATTTCTTGAATTGGACCCTATGGCTAAAGTAGATGCAGGCCTTTTAAGATACACGGAACGACTCTTAGCAGCAGCCATAGGAGCACCTTCTGCTCGTCTAGTTATGGCCCTATCCCTTGAGCGTGGCAATATGAACATGAAAAGTGCCTTGTCTCTTCTTGATGACGCATCAGATGCAATCCGATTCAATCGTGAATTATTACAATCGACCATGGAAAATGTTAGCCAAGGAATTGCTGTATTTGATGAAAAACTTCGCCTCGTTTGGTGGAACCAACATTTTGTCGACTATTTGAGCTTACCTCATGAATATGCACGCACTGGCCTTACTGCAGAGGATTTAATTCGTTATAGCGCTGAACATGGCGAATATGGAGCTGTGGATAGTGATACTATCGTAACCGAAATGATGGATGCCCACCGTTCACTTACACCTATAACATATGAAAGAACCTTACCTAATGGCACAATATTAGAAGGACAAACAACGGCAACTCCAGGAGGAAATATTGTTATAACCTTTACTGACGTTACAGAGCGAGTTAATACAACTGTTGAATTAGCTGAAGCAAAAGAGAGTTTAGAACTACGCGTAATTGAAAGGACACAAGCCTTAACCCAGTTAAATAATCAATTGCGAGAAGCTACATTAATAGCAGAAAATGCAAACCTTGGAAAAACGCATTTCTTAGCTGCTGCAAGTCACGATCTACTCCAGCCGCTAAACGCAGCTAGGCTATTTCTCTCTTCTTTAGCAGAAAGACCACAATCTGCTGATAATGCTAAAATAATTGAAAGGGTAGAAACTTCCCTTAAATCAGTAGAAAACCTTCTAGAGGAATTACTGGATATATCTAAACTTGATGCAGGTGGTTTTGTAACTCATATTGAAGATTTTGCTATCAATAATTTACTTCATGAGTTAACGCTGCAGTTCGCAGCTCTAGCACAAGAAAGAAATATAAACATTAGTTTTGTTTCATCACAAAGGTTTGTGAAAAGCGATATAAGATTACTCCGAAGAATTCTGCAGAATTTTTTATCTAACGCAATACGTTACACTCCGATTGGAGGCAGAGTCTTGATTGGCTGCCGCCTTAAAGGTGATTCATTAAGAATAGAGGTATGGGATACAGGCCACGGTATCCCAGAGGAAAAACAAAAAACTATTTTTGGGGAGTTTGAGCAACTAGCCAATAGTGAAAACTTATCAACTGGTCTGGGATTGGGGTTAGCAATAGTAGATAGAATCTCTAAAATACTAAACCATCAAATAACCGTAAAATCACAAATCAATAAAGGATCAATGTTTGCTATATCATTGCCGATAGGCGAGGCAGTTTTTGATCTTTCCATAAAAGCAAAAAAGTCAAACCCTGTTAGTAATAAACTTACTGACGCTATAGTTCTTTGTATTGATGATGACCAAAATATACTAGATGCAATGACCGAGTTACTTAGCGTATGGCAATGTGACGTTCGAACAGCCTGCAATAGTTCAGATTGGCAAGACGCCCTTAATGGCGCCACTCCAAATATAATTTTGGCGGATATACACCTAGGAACATCTATTAGTGGATTAAATGTGGTTGATAACATATTTTTAAAATTTGGAAGACCGATCCCTACTATTGTTATTTCAGCAGATCAAAGCGAAAAAATGATACTTGAGGCTTCGCGCAAGGGGCATTCCATATTGGCTAAACCCGTTAAGCCAGCCGCACTGCGGGCTCTTATGACTCGCCTCCTTACAACAACTAACCAGCAACTAAATTAGACACACAGTTTTAGTCATCCTTAATTTGGGGAAATTTAGATTGATTCTTCTACTGAAATGTCACCGTCTAATCTAGTTGCTAGAATAACCGCCTGAGTGCGGCTATTAACTCCTAATTTCTGTAAAATTGCTGATACGTGTGATTTAACCGTTGCCTCAGAAATGTTTAATTGATAAGCAATTTGCTTGTTTAGCTGTCCCTCACTTACCATTCTGAGCACACGGAATTGTTGAGGAGTTAAGCTGGATAGACGCGCTGCACGATCACTATCTTCTAGTTTTAGGTCATTATTATTTTCCAGATCTGGCACCCAGTATTCGCCTGCCAGCAATGAATTAATAGCTTCACGTATTTCCGAAACAGGTGATGACTTCAAAATATATCCGGATGCTCCATGCGCAACCGCTTGGCGAATTAATCGGGGATCAGAGCTGGCCGATATAATAGCGATAGGAACAGAGGGAAACTCAGCTCTCAAAAAGCATAAACCTGTTAGGCCATGCATCCCTGGCATATGTATATCAAGTAATAACAGGTCTATCCTATTAGCAGCACCAAGAATCTTCTCTGTTTCATCTAGTGTCGATGCTTCCAATAAATTTATATTGGGAACCCCATCAGAAATCACTTGTCTGATAGCGCTACGTAGAAGCGGGTGATCATCCGAAATCACAATATTATTTATTTGCGACACATACTCTTCCTATTAGTAGTGTTTCATTGCGCCTAACTATTTTACAGTATGTCCGTTAGTTTTCCGAGTCCAACAATAACATTGAGGCATAAATATATTATTACTTACATTTATAATTGGTAAATTATTCTATTTCCTCACCATATGCCCAACGGCTTAGCATAACTTCTTTAAAAACCCCTGCATAATTCAATGGTTCTTTCCGCCAAAATTCTTCACAAGCGTGTAAACTGGGAAACTCCATAATCATTAAACTTCCAATAAGCTCAGAACCAGAATCATTTTGAAGCGGACCACGTGCAACATATCGTTCCATAACTAAGGCTTGGTATTCATGGTGGTCTCCGGCTACAGAGTTGCGTAATGTATTGCCATCAGGCCCATCTATAGCAATTATAACAAACTGCTCCCAACCTTTCATACGGGGATAATCAAGCTGCCGCATTTCCATACTTGATGACCAACGAGTGATATTAAAACCTTTATAAACATCATTCATAAAATAAGGGTCATTTTCGACCCATAGCGTAGCGACACCCCTATCGGGTGCATCTAGTAGAATAAGAAATCCAGTAATATTTATTCCGTCTTCTTCTTTGATTGGGCCAACAAAACGAATTCTATCACTTTGGGTAATAAAATATTCTTTATGTTTTCGACGTTTTGAATCGTCAATCTCTATGAATTTGTCTATATCTAATTCAATATGAATAAACCAACATGGTGATTTATTCATATAATACAGTTTCAGTTCAGATTCACTCAACCCATAACGTGGATCACCCTCTAAGGCACCTGATGGATTAGCTAAATCATTCATTAAAAACCTCTTTATATTTAAACTTTAATAATTTATCATCACCATATATTTTCTAAATCAGCTGTGATTAAAGAATATAACTAATATTGTAAGATATTTTAATAAAATCGTCACATAAAATAAAACTTTTTTGATTGTACTTAAGATACATGTGATACAGCAGACGAGTTTTTTTAAATAAATAAAATATAGCCGATTTCGAAAAAACTGAGACTAGTTCAGGCCTTGCCTTATATTTTTTTAATTATAAATAAACTATGACTTAGAAATTAATAGGCCAAACCCATTATTAAATATTTTCTAATAACCAAAAAAGTAAATAAAGTGTATTTATTACTATGCCCCTAATTAGATTACGCTATTTTATGAATAAGCAACATGATGGGTGATAAAAAAGAAAAGATAGGTATCATTATACCAGCGCTTAACTCATCAGCAGAGATTAATCTAACACTTTTATCCTTAAAGGAAACCAATAAGGTTTTTGATGTTGACCTATTATTAGTTGATGGAGGCTCAGTAGATAATACTATAGAAATTGCTAAGTCATATGGAGCTAGAATAATAAATACCTCCCCAAACCGAGGTAATCAATTAGCGCTAGGCGCATTAGCTGTTAAAGGGGACTGGATGCTATTTATTCATGCTGACACTAAATTGGAAAAAGGGTGGATAAAAACAGTTAATAATTTTATAAAAAACCCTAGAAACTCGAATAATGCCGCATATTTTCGTCTGGCTTTTAATGACCAAAACTCAGCAGCGCGTCGTCTTGAAAAAATAACAGAATGGCGTTGTCGTTTTTTAAAAATGCCCTACGGTGATCAAGGTCTGCTAATAAAGCGCTCACTGTATAATTTGGTAGGTGGATACCAACCAATGGTTATAATGGAAGACGTGGACCTAATCCGCAGACTTAAACCATACAAACTAATACCCCTTCCTGTAACAGCAATAACATCCGCAAATCGCTACTCTAAGAATGGCTACTTAATAAGATCAGCAAGAAATTTATTATGCCTGACACTATATTATCTCGGTATACCAATAAAACTTATACATCGTATATACGGTTGAGCTGATGTGCCCTCAGCATTTAGTTATATTTGCTAGACAGCCTTTACTAGGCAAGACTAAAAGTCGTCTTGCAGCAGATATTGGAGCCATCGCCGCACATAAATTCTATCGTAAGACACTTAATAGAACTGCTTGGAATTTAGGCCGGGATCATCGATGGAAAACTTGGTTATCTGCCACTCCAGATATTTCTGCTATAAATAAGCGCCTTTGGCCCATTCCCCCAAACATAGCATTGTTTGGACAAGGAAGAGGTAATATTGGCACACGCATGAGCCGCGTTTTTAATGCACTCCCAGCCGGGCCAATAATAATTATTGGCAGTGATATTCCATCAATACAAAAAAGTGACATTCAAACTGCATTTAAAGCACTTGGACATAATAGTTTTGTTTTCGGGCCCGCTTTTGACGGTGGCTATTGGCTTATTGGTTTAAACTCCGTAACAACTTTACCAATGAATTTATTCAAAAATGTGCACTGGTCTAGTCCCAATGCCCTATCTGATACTTTAATTAATATACCTAATAGATTTCGTGTCCAGATACTTAAAAAGCATTTAGATATTGATGATGGTAAAGCGTGGCATTATTGGAAAAACAATAAACCCAAAGCAGGAAATTAAGGATAATGGCATCATACTCAAGAACAAATAATGATAGATTGATAGATAGTTTAGTTAATGAATTAAAAAAATTAAGTGGCTTAGAAAAAATATCGAAATCAGATTTAATTCCAATTCCTACCTCTGGCCTAGCTCATGAACATATTAAACTAAACGGATACAAATTATTAGCAAGGGTACCCAAACAAAGCCAATTAGGATTAGGTGCATTAGAAAACCTAAGCTATCAAGAAGCATGTTTCACGCGAGCTTCAGCCAGTAACCACACACCAAAACTTTATGAAACGTTAGCGCCTACTGTTGATATGCCGATGGGAGCACTTATAGTTGAGGAAATTATTGGGGAAAGTTTATGCCTACCCCAAGATGTTCTTCCTATGTGTAAAGCGCTTGCTTCAATACACTCAATTCCTCTTCCAGCTGATATACATAAACAACCATTAAAAAACCCTCCAAACGCAATAACAGATACATTTAAAGAAGTACTAGACCAATCTGCTTTTATAAATAAAGCTCAATTAGAGTACGATTCTGAGTGTCAAATTCGAGAAGAGCTTGTAAAAACTGGGCAATTACTGGCAAAAAACAAAAAACCTGTAACAAGCTTAATTGCATTTGATTCTCATCCCGGAAATTTTTTACGTACCTCTACAAATAAAGTTATTTTAGTTGACCTCGAAAAGGCAAGATACGGTGTGCCAGCATTCGACCTAGCACACTCAACTCTTTATACATCCACTACGTGGGATGTAGATACATTTTCAATTCTCAGTCATTCGAATATAGCAAAATTTTATGAATTTTGGTTAGAGAACGTGCCGAAGAATTTATCTGAATCCGTAAGAGAATGGCTAGTAGATTTAAGAAGAATGATGTGGTTATGGTCCATCACTTGGTGTGTCAAATGGCTAGCGCAAACAAAAGAAAAAAAAATCACAAACAGTCTAATAATAGATCCTAATTATAAGAATCTAATGAGTCATGTAGAGGATCGTGTTAGTCACTATCTAAAACCAGAAATTATCGAAAAAGTAAGAAATGATTGGAGAACTAAAAACGACCTAACTACTTTACTTAATTATAATATTACATAAGTAAAAATAAGTTACGCAAAAGAATTTTAAATTACTTATTTATGAGAGAAAATAATGCGCTTACTAATTCTAATACTGTTTATCAATATTTATCCTGCTTCTTTTGCGAACGCAAAGAGCGAAACATGGGAAAGAATAGTTACTAAATCACAAGGACAGACAGTTTACTGGAATGCCTGGGGAGGAGATGAGCGCATAAACTCTTATATAAATTGGGCAGGAGCAGAAGTTAAAAAGAATTACGGGGTGAGTGTAAAACACGTAAAATTATTAGATACCTCAGAAGCCGTTTCTAGGGTTCTCGCAGAAAAAGCAGCGGGGAGGTCATCAGAAGGCTCTATTGATCTAATCTGGATAAACGGCGAAAACTTTGCTGCTATGAAAAAGAATAAACTTTTATTTGGTCCCTGGACCTCTGATCTGCCCAATTACCATCTAGTTGATACGATAGGAAAAAAAACGACGACTATCGACTTTACTATTCCCGTTGAAGGCTTAGAGGCTCCATGGGGTATGGCACAATTCGTTTTTATGTATGATAGTAAATTTATATCCAGCCCTCCAATGTCAATAAAAAAACTTCTTGCTTGGGCCAAAAATAATAAAGGTCGTTTCACCTATCCCCAACCACCAAATTTTTTAGGTACTACATTTTTAAAACAGGCATTGATAGAATTAATAGTAGATAAAAAATTACTACAAAGAGAAGTCGATTATAAGTCCTTTCATAAGGTTACACAGCCATTATGGTCGTATCTAGATAATCTACATCCTTTTCTATGGCGGTCTGGAAAAATATTTCCGCAAAATGGACCTGCACAAAACAGACTGCTGGATGATAACGAAATTGATATCTCCTTATCTTTTGAACCGTCTGAAGCTTCAAGCCTCATATCAACAGGGGCTATCCCTAACTCTGTTAGAACCTTCGTACTAAGCAAAGGGACCGTCGGTAATACTAGTTTTTTAGCAATACCTTTCAATGCTAAATCCAAGGAAGGAGCTCAGGTTTTAGTCAATTTTTTAATGTCACCTTACGCACAGGCTCGCAAACAAAACCCATTGTACTGGGGAAATGGTACTGTTCTAGATATGAATAAACTAAAACTAAAAGAAAGGGACTATTTCACATCATTAAGTCTGGGTGTTGCAACATTATCACCGGAAAGTCTAGGAAACGCGCTACTTGAGCCCCATCCATCTTGGGTAAATGCCATCGAAAAAACTTGGTCAAAGCGATACGCCATTGGTAAATAAGGATATGTTTTATTATTTATAAATATAAAGCAAGGCTATATTAAATTATAATTAATGTATGAACGATAAAGTTAAAAATTATCAAAGCTTTCTAACTACGGCTTTGCGCATCATACCGCTAATAACACTAATATTATTTATTGGGCCAGTTTTAGCAGGTCTAATTGGCACAATTTTACCAGCATTCGGATATCTGCCAGCCTTAGGCGGCAATGGATTCTCACTTGACCCTATAAGAGAAATGCTATTAGCCCCAGGTATTTATAACTCTATTCGTTTATCTTTTTTCACCGGACTAGCGACAACAATAATCTCTCTAGCTCTAGTAATTTTATTCTGCGCTAGTTGGCATGGAACTTGGTTATTTACAAAAATACAAAGATTTCTATCACCACTTCTATCTGTTCCCCATGTTACAATTGCATTTGGTTTATCGTTTTTATTAGCTCCGAGCGGATGGTTTTTTCGGCTTACCTCACCCTGGGCAACTGGGTTTATAAGACCACCTGACATAATAATAACTCAGGACCCTTTCGGCATAACTTTAATAACTGCATTGGTAGTAAAAGAGGTTCCTTTCCTATTTTTAATGACCTTAGCCGCAATAAACCAGATCAACTATGTGCAACACCTTACGGTAGCTCGTTCATTGGGTTATGGCCCTATAGCTGCGTGGCTTAAGACAGTATTTCCTAAGATATACCAGCAAATACGTCTTCCAATATTTGCCGTATTGGCATATGCAATTTCTGTAGTGGATGTTGCAATCGTGATTGCCCCAACCACACCGCCACCGCTTGCTGTTCAACTCTTGAGATGGTTCAACGACCCAGAAATATTAATGCGGTTTATAGCTTCAGCAGGAGCAATTTTACAATTTATGTTAGTTATTTTGGCAATTGGAGTATGGTGGACATGTGAAAAAATAATAACTTACTTTGGAAAAAAGTGGGTTTTTACTGGGGGACGTTTCACATGTGATAAATGGTTGCGCTTAATAGTAGCTCTTTGTCTTCTTTTAGTCTTCATCATTGCTTTTTTTAGCCTCGCAAGTATGGCTGTATGGTCAGTATCAGGAGATTGGCGATTTCCACATACATTTCCGCAAACATTAAGCATGCAAACGTGGTTCAATAATGCGAACGAACTTTATTCAGCTACTTGGAATACACTAGGTATTGGTTTTATTACCTGCATAATTTCACTAGTATTAACTATAGGTTGCTTAGAAAACGAAATACGTCTTGGTAAGAAAGCACAAAACAATAGCCTGTTTTTACTTTATACTCCCATGCTAATCCCTCAGGTGGCATTCCTTTTTGGCACTCAAATAATGTTAATTATGATGAATATGGATGGAAGTTGGTTGGCAATAATATGGACACATCTTATTTTTGTTTTACCTTACGTATATATATCATTAGCTGACCCATATCGTTCATGGGATAGAAGATATGCCGACACCGCAGCTTGTCTTGGATCAAGGCCATTGCGAATAATTATTCGTGTTAAATTACCTATGTTATTACGACCAATTTTTATATCAGCCGCTGTTGGCTTTGCTGTGAGCGTAGGGCTTTACTTGCCTACACTGTTTGCAGGTGCAGGGAGATTTGATACCTTAACAACAGAAGCAGTTAGTCTTGCGGCAAGCGGCAACCGAAGGACTATTGGTACATACGCATTACTACAAATGTTATTACCTTTCTTTGCATTTGTATTAGCAACTGCTATTCCTTCATGGTTACACCGAAATAGAAGAGGTCTGCTGATAACAAATTAGTTTTGCGTAACTTAAATTATTGACTCTAAAAAAACCAATTGAAAAGAAATTATATGTAATCTAGGAAAATAAGATGATGATACTTTACAGCTACTGGCGTTCACTCGCTGCGTATAGAGTGCGTATTGCCCTCCACATAAAAGGCATCCCCTATGAGGTTAAGTCTATGGACCTCATTCAAGGAGACCAGTTCAATATAGACTACAGAAAAATTAACCCACAAATGGTAGTGCCCACATTAGTTGATGGCGAAAATATTCTTACTCAATCGATGGCAATTTTAGAATATATTGAAGAACTTCACCCTAATCCTTGCCTTTTACCAAATGACCCTATTGGTCGTTCTCGGGTAAGAGCAATATCCCTAATTTCTGTGGCAGATACTCACCCCTTGGTCATACCGCGCATCCGCAAATATATAACCCAGAACCTAGCACATGACGAAGCCACGCTTGAAACCTGGATTTCCAATTGGCTGACTAAAGGGCTTGAAGCTATAGAAGAAAACTTAGACAGAAGTAAAGAAACTGGTACCTACTGTCATGGAGATAGCGTAACTTTTGCTGACATTTGCGTCGTACCACAATTCGGTGCCGCTCGTTTATTCGGCATTAATACAGAGCCCTATCCACGAATAGCTAATATATTTGATACCTGTATGAAGATTCCAGCCTTCTTTGATTCTCGCCCTCAGGTCCAACCGGATTTTCCTAAAGAAACGTAAACTGTAAATAACTTATAAAACAGCTAACTATTTTGCTTACAAATGTAACACTAATTAGATAAGTCAAATTATTGACTGGAGAAAAATAATGCCAGGTAATACAAAAATTAAAAGACAAGGACCACTGCTAGGTCTAAAAATAGTCGAATTAGCTGGAATTGGTCCTGCCCCATTTGCTGCAATGCTAATGGCAGATTTAGGTGCAGAAATAATCCGCGTCGACCGACGTGTCGACCCAGGTTTGGGCGTACCTCGTGGAGCAGAATACGATCTAATGAACCGCAGCCGTCAATCAATAGCTATAGATTTGAAAAACCCTGAAGGTGCGGAAACTGTTCTCAAACTACTTGAAAAAGCCGACGTAATAATTGATCCTTTTCGGCCTGGCGTTACTGAAAAGCTTGGTATTGGCCCTGATCAAGCTATGCAACGAAATGGCCGTTTAATATATGCACGAATGACCGGTTTTGGTAATGAGGGGCCTTTAGCGCTCACGGCGGGCCATGATATAAATTATATAGCCTTAACAGGCGCCCTACACGCTATTGGCACTAAAGAAAAACCTATACCACCATTAAATATGATAGGAGACTTCGGTGGCGGGGGAATGTATCTAGCGTTTGGTGTTATGGCCGCTGTGTACGAAGCACAAAATAGCGGGCAAGGACAAGTCGTGGATATAGGAATGGTTGATGGCGCCATATCACTTATGACACCTATATATGGCTTGCATGCCTCAGGATATTGGAATGATGCGCGCGAAGAAAACATTCTTGACGGTGCTGCACCTTTTTATGGAACTTTTGAAACTTCAGACGGTAAATTTATTTCTATAGGTTCTATTGAAAAGAAGTTTTATGCCCTACTGCTAGAAAAGCTGGGCCTAGATCGAGATTCTCTGCCAGATCAGATGAATCGCGAAAAATGGCCAGAACTCAAAAAAGCTATTGAGGATAAAATTAAAACGAAAACTAGAGATGATTGGGTTGCAATTATGGAGGGTACTGACGTTTGTTTTGCTCCAGTACTTTCGCTAACCGAAGCACCAAATCATTTTCATAACAAGGCACGCAAAAATTTTGTGGATGTTTCTGGAATAGTCCAGCCAGCACCTGCGCCCCGTTTCAATCGTACCCCAGGTAAGGTACATTCACCTCCCCCTCAACCTGGCGAACATACAGAACTAGCTCTAGCTGAGTGGGGTTTCACTAATGAAGAAATTAATGGCCTGATCGAATCCGAAGCCATTGGTCGAGAAGAAAATTAAAAAGAAAATGGCAAACTTTATAGATTATAATAAAGAATTAAAATTTGAATATGGTATTACTCAGCGTTTATCACCTTTAATTCGCAGAGTTATAGCTCCTAACCCTAGCGCGTTTACATTACATGGTACGGGCACTTATATAGTTGGGAATGACGAAGTAGCTATTATTGATCCAGGACCTGCAATTCCTGAGCATATACAGGCTATTCTCAAAACTTTAAAAGGAGAAAGAATTACTCATGTATTTGTTACCCATACCCATCTCGATCACTCTCCAGCTACAGTACAAATTAAAGCTGCTTCAGGAGCTTTATCCTACGCTTACGGCCCACATGCTCGTAATATTAAAAACAGTGAGATGGAAGAGGGCGCAGATTTTGATTTTAAACCCGATAAACGACTCAAAGATGGAGAGATTATAAAAGGAAGTAATTGGACTATTGAGAGCATTCATACCCCAGGACACACATCAAACCATATGTGCTTTGCATTAAAGGAAGAAAACGCAATGTTTCCAGGCGATCATGTAATGGGCTGGTCCACCACAATAGTATCTCCGCCAGATGGAGACATGTCTGCTTATATGACTTCTTTAGATAAGCTTAATCATAGACCAGAAAGTATCTACTACCCCACTCATGGAGCTCCTATAACTAATCCAAGGCCATATGTAGAATCTTTACTAGCTCACCGTTATGAACGAGAGGATGAGATTATGGTTTGTCTGAAAGATGGCATAGATAACATCCCAGATATTGTGGAAATAATTTACGCTAAAATTGATTCCAGTCTACATAAAGCCGCAGCACGATCTGTGCTGTCGCACTTAATCCACATGATAAAAACTAACCGAGTGAAATGTGAAGGCATACCAACACCTGATAATAAATACAGAGCCGTTAATTAAAAACTATTCCATAGTTATTTTATATTGCCCACGAATGTATCTCGATACTGGTATTAATCGGCTTGATTTATCTAAACTCTGCACTGCAATAACACGCCTAAACTCTGCCAGAGCAATTCGTGTAATACTTGCCATTTCAAGTTTACTAATTTCATTTAAAGTAAACCACGAGAGGTTTTTCAATTCACCATCTCCTCCCAAACTTCCTCTAGCTTCAGAGGCTTGAACAGAAAAAAATCGAGCATCAAATCGACGAATTCTATTAGGAGGTGTAATGGCCCTAAAGAAATAATCCATTGATCCAAGTAATGGACCAATTTTATTATGCCATTGATTATTGTCGCTTGCACCTGATGCGACTAATAAACCCGTCTCTTCAAAAGTTTCGCGTACTGCAGCCACAGCAATTGCCCTGGCCCTGGCCGGGGTTGCAGCCCTTTCAAGCATCTTAGCCACACCGCTGCGCAGTTCAGAAGAAGGAATAGCTCTACTATCTGAAGAGTTAACTCGTCCTCCAGGAAAAACATATGCGTTAGGCATAAATGCATGACCCTGGTGGCGCTGCCCCAAAAGGATTCTTAAATTGTTACCATGTCCACGATACAACACAAGCGTAGCAGCATCTTTTGGGCGCAACGTTTTTTTGTCCATAAAACCCTTTTTACAACTATTTAATGGGAGAAAATTTCGTCGGCACTAAATATCGACTTTCTTGTTTCTGAATGCGATGACCATTAGCAGCCTGGTAAGTTTTCCATTCTGGATCAATCGTCGCTTTAACTTGAAGCTCTTCTCTTTGTGCTTGACTGTCCCAATACCACAAGTGAACAACATCATTGATGGTTCCGGTAACTGATGAAAAATATCCAATAAGCTTCCAGCCCGCCCTATTTATAATTGGCATAGCCATTTTCTTTGTAATTTCAACATATGACGGTACTTGGGCATAATTCAGAGTATAGGTGCGCTCATCAACGAAACCCAAGTTACTATCATTACCCATAAACGAAAAAGGTTCTACAATATCTGTTGCAACTAACAATCGATTAAACTGCTTTACAAATACTCCTTCACTATTCGTTTTCCGATAATCCATCCAATCCTCGTCATTATATAATGCACGTCTACATTCTTGTCGATGTGCCGCATTATCCCATTTCCAATAATGTACTACTTGATTTAAAGGGCCTGTCTCAACTGTAAAATAACCAGCAAGATCAAATCCATGCTTATATTGTAACGGCAGACCATTACTTTCATAAGTATCTAAAAAATAGTTCATCTTTCCCGCAGCTATAGTATACGTTCGTGCATCGATTATCATTTAGATTTCCTTTATAAAATAATATAAGCCTATTTAATTATGTTTTATTTTTACATAGTATCTTAGAGTTTAAAAACCCCTTTGAGATAGTAATAGGAGAGGGTATTTGACAAAAATTCTTGACATAATAAAGACGAGAGCAATTTTAGGCGAAAGTCCTGTTTGGTCCGCACAAGAACAGGTTTTATACTGGATCGATATTAAGTCTCCAGCAATACACTGTTTTAATCCCATAACTCACGAAAATAAATCCTGGGAAATGAAACAAGAAATAGGAAGTATAGCTTTAAGACAGAATGGTGGGTTGATTGCAGGTTTTCGTAGTGAAATAGCTCTAATTAATTCTGACATGAAAACCATAGTAACAATAGCTACGCCAGAATATAACAATTCCATGTCTAGATTCAATGACGGAAAATGTGATCGACAAGGTAGATTTTGGACTGGTACAATGTTCGACCCGCCAGGACCACCAACTAGCTATTTTAATAGGAAACCAATAGGTAAACTTTATCGCGTGAATAGCAAAAACGAATGTAAAGCCATAATAGATAATATTTTAGTGCCAAACGGACTGGCCTGGTCTCCAGATGGTAGTGTGATGTATTTTACTGATTCACCCAAACGTATAATATGGGCTTATGAGTATAATGTTGATACTGGTGAACCCGGAAAACGTAGAATATTTGCTAAAATACCCAAAGGAGTTACAAGAGGAACCTGTGATGGCGCTACTATTGACTGTGAAGGCTATTATTGGTGTTCTGAGTTTCGCGGGGGACGTCTAGTTCGTTACTCTCCGAACGGAAATATAAGTCGTACAATTAAATTACCAGTTAGCAGACCTACTTCTTGTGCCTTTGGGGGCAAGGATTTATCTGTTTTATACGTTACATCAGCAAAAATCATGATGAATAAAGAAGAATTAAAACTAGACTTTAATGCTGGAAGCCTTCTAGCCCTAGATGTTGGTGTTTGTGGACTAGAGGAAAGTTACTTTCCTGATTAAAACCAACCCCACCAAAATAAAAAAATAATCTTTTTAAGTCCCTGTAAATACTAACTCAGATAATCTGAACTATATTAGATTTATAACTATAGACCTTGAAATTCATATATATAAGACTACGTATGATCATTATCAGATAAGGCTAAAATATACTTTAACTAGATCATAAATAGAGCTAATGCGAATATTTGTGGGTTTATAATGTAATTAAAGAGTATGGGTGCATCAATAAAAGGAGTAAATAAATGACAAGAGTTTCTTTACTCAAAAACCCACTCTTACTTGGTTTTGATCAATTCGAACGCACACTTGAACAAATTGCTAAAATTCCAGTTGAAGGGTACCCACCTTACAACATTGAACGCATAGGTTCTAATGAACTGCGTATTACCCTTGCCTTAGCGGGTTTTTCACTCCAGGACTTAGAGATTCTCCTTGAAGATAATCAGCTGAGTATAAAAGGGCAAAAAAAAGACGACGATCAAAGTATGTATCTTCATAGAGGCATAGCAAACAGACAGTTTAATCGTAATTTTATAATTGCGGATGGCATGGAAGTTGTATCAGCAATTTTTGATAATGGACTTTTGCACATAGACTTACTGCAACCAAAACCGGCGCGTAAAATACGAAAAATAAAAATATCTGATGGTCTAGAAAAAACAAAAAATAAAACGTTACATGTTTTAAAAGATAAAGACTAATTTCATTTTATGAGAGGTTAAAATCTTGGTAAAAGTACTAGAATTTAATTGGGAAGAACTACCCCCTGAGGAATTTGCTGAACTAGGCTTAGAGGAACTTGCGTATGTGAAAGCTAAGCCAGTAAAGGGAACTAAAATGTATGCAATTCATACAGCTGACGGAAATGAGGTGGCTGTTGTTAACGGCAGGGAACTAGCTTTTGCTACAATCTTTCAGAATGAACTAGAACCGGTGAGCGTTCACTAATTTCTAGCTCGCTGCTCTAAGATTAGAGCGGGTTTGAGGTGAACGTGATAGTAAGGCATATAGTGCATCAGCATTATTTGCACCACGTAACTTTTCACAAAGTACATTTGAACGCATTAAACGAGAGATAAGCGCAAGTGCCTTTAAGTGTTCCGCTCCAGAGCCTTTAGGCGCCAATAATAAAAATATTAAATCTACAGGACTATCATCTATACTATCAAAATCGATCGCCTTTTCAAGACGGGCAAAATATCCTTGGATTTTTTTTAAACCCAACAAATGGCCATGTGGAATGGCTCGTCCATCTCCAACACCTGTTGTGCCAAGACGTTCTCGCTGTGATAAAATTTCAAATATATCTCTTTCATCCTGACCAGTATTATTAGCCGCATGCTTTGATAGTATTTGAAGCGCTTGTTTTTTGCTTGTAACACGAAGGTCAGTGATGACATTCTCAACAGTAAGCAAATCGGATATTTCCATTCAAAACTTCTCTTTGATTTTATGCCCGCTTTAACGCTAGGTATCATTGTAATCCCTATCTAAGCCTAATGGTCAAGGCCACATGTAGAAATCATCTAAATGCATACTTAAGTAATAAATTCCCAATGATTGTCAGGCCTAAGCATTACAACTATTCATAGGCGGCCGGAACATAATAATGGTCCGCATTCCTGTCAATAGCATAAAAAATCAGGTATTTAATAAAAATTATAATAAGACTAGAAAATTATATATATTTTTCATATCTCCGCCTGGGCGAGCTTTTTTCTACGGCGTTGCGTTGAAGAAGCTATATTCAAGCTTGCACGATATTTGGCTACAGTTCTTCTGGCAATATTAATACCTTCAAGTCTCAATATTTCAACAATGCGGTCATCAGAAAGAATAGTAGAAACAGTTTCAGTATCAATTAACTCTTTTATTTGAGTGCGTACCGATTCAGAAGAATGAACCTTTTTTGGGTCTACTGAACTAACAGAATTAGTAAAAAAATATTTTAGTTCAAAAACACCTCGGGGGGTCATCACATATTTATTCGAGGTAACTCTACTAACCGTACTTTCATGCACCTTTATCGATCTTGCAATATCATTTAAAACTAACGGCTTTAAATGACTAACCCCAAAACGAAAAAATTCATCTTGGTTTTTTACTACTTCAGTCATCACTTTTACTATTGTTTTCGAGCGTTGGTCTAAAGATTTAACTAACCAGTTCGCTGATTGTAAATTTTCACGCATAAAACGCTTGTCTTTATTTGATAAGTTATTTTTTGATAGCTCATCATAGTATATTTTATCAACAACCACTGTCGGTAAACATTCATTATTCAGTTCTATAAACCAACCACCTTCCTTATTAGGGTAAACAATGATATCCGGTATTGCCCACTCGGTAATTTCCTGCTGAAAAACAAGCCCAGGTTTTGGGTTTAACAACTTTAACTCAGCGATAATGTCTATGATGTCATTTCTATCTACCATACAAACCGACTGTAATGCAGAAATGTCATAACGTAGCATCAAATCTAAGTTTTTGAGAAACACCTGCATTACAGGATCCAACCGGTCACGGTCAGCTAATTGCAATGAAAAGCAATCTGCTAGGTCTCGAGCAAAAACACCAACAGGATCAAATTCACGACATTTTTCTAGAACTATAAGAATTTCACTTTTATTAAATCCAGTGTGCTCAGAAATATCATCTACCGTTGAAGATAAGTAACCACCATCATCAAGCGAATCAATCAAAGCACGTCCAATCATAAGTTTTGATTTATCCGTAAAAGCAACGTTAAGTTGTGTATATAAGTGGTCGCGCAAACTATTTAATTGCTTCAATTCTGATGGTCTTGCATCACCCTGTAAATCTAAATTTGGGCCATTTGCATACCAATTATCAAAAGACTGATCGCTAGAAAAAACCTTAAGTTCATTATTTTCTTCATTAATAATATTTTTACTATTATCAACTGAATAAGAATTAAAATCAGTGTTTTCTATATCGATTTTATCTTCAATGACCGATAATTGGTTACCTTCAAAAACTTTATCTTCTATTTTTAGTAAAGGATTCTTCTCCATCTCTGTTTCTATATATGCAGCAACTTCTAGATTAGATAATTGAAGCAGCTTAATAGCCTGCTGTAATTGAGGCGTAATACGGAGTGATTGCGATTGTTTTAGGGTTAAGTTTTGAGTGGACTTCATAGTTATAAGATCTAAAGTGTAAATTTTTCGCCCAAGTACACTCTTCTAACATCATTGTGTTCTACTATTTCAGAGGGGTTTCCTCCCATAAGCACGGCACCATCATGTAAAATATATGCACGGTCAACAATATCTAATGTTTCTCTAACATTATGATCAGTTATCAAAACACCTATACCTCTATGTTTTAGATGACCAACTAAATCACGGATTTCAGAGACTGCTATAGGATCAATTCCTGCTAAAGGTTCGTCAAGCAGTATAAAATGTGGTCGGCAGGCAATAGCGCGTGCAATTTCAACACGACGACGTTCTCCGCCAGAAAGAGCTAAAGATGGGGTGCGGCGTAAATGGCTTATTGTGAATTCAGCCATTAAATCTTCTATTAAAGCCTCACGACGATCTATATCAGTTTCTATTACCTCAATGACAGCGCGAATATTTTGTTCAACTGTTAGGCCTCTAAAAATTGATGCCTCTTGAGGTAAATAACCAATACCTAACCTCGCCCGACGGTACATCGGTAGATCAGTTATGTCATGGCCATCTAGTGATATCATCCCTGTATCCGGAGAAAGCAAACCAGTGATCATATAAAAACAAGTTGTTTTACCTGCACCATTAGGTCCCAACAAACCAACTGCCTCTCCTCGCTTTACTTTTATGCTTACATCCCGAACCACCGGACGTTTACTAAAACGCTTGCCAATATTAGTAGCAAGTAAACCATCGTTTTCTGCAACCAATCTAGGGGTTTTAGGGTCTAAGACTTCAGGGTGTTTCAATTTATCCACCATAATTAATTCTGATAACCTTTACTTTTTTGTTTTTAGAGCCGAGGGCATTATTATACCTCTTACTCTTTTATTAGGGTTTTTAGAACCAGGTTTACTAGTAAGTAAACGGCTTCGTCCCGTGTTCAGATTAACCTCAGCACGGTCGCCGTTAAGTTGAGTTTTCCCCCTTGTAATTTTAACTTCTCCACTAACTTCGGCCAATCCATCATTAATTCTATAATCACCGCGGTCCGCTGTCACAATCTCAGATTCTGTGGAAAGATGCACGTTTCCATCAGCTTCTATACGCTCTATTTTAGATGAATTTCTTTTTTTGTTTTCAGCCCCAAAATATGCACGCAGAATATCAGCGCGCACCCTCCTCTCTCCTCTAACGGCCATTGCTTTACCACGTGCAATAGCAAGTTGTTTTCCCTCATAATATTCTAAACTGTCATGGGCAATGATTTTGTCTTCTGGTGTAATCAAACTCACCGGACCACCCGTCATAATTAAAACTCCTGCTATAAGATCGTATATGGCTTTTTCAGAAGTTGCTAGTTCGGTCTTTGAGCTAATTTTAACGCTACCGCTAGCATAAATTTTATAAATCTCGTCGGTTCCAGTTTTATTTGCTCGGTAATGTGCCATTAGCTCATCTGCTCTAACAGTCACGTCTCCCTGGCTGGCATGTGCATCGCCGCGAGCTATATAAACTTTCTCGTTACGCTGCCACTCAATTCCTTCGTTCGCTTCAATATTAATTGGCTTATTATTAGCTTGACCAAATCCTAAGGATTGAGCTAATCCAATAGAGGGCATAAAGATTAGAAACACAGAAAATAATAGGGATATAAAAGACGAAAAACCAAAATATTCAATCTTATTCATTCCGAACTTCCAACTCCACTGTAAACAAGCATCCGGGTTTTACCGGTAAACATTATACGATCTCCACCTTCAAATATACGGAATCCTTCAGACTCTAATGTTCCTAGTGGGCCTTGGCCTTCTACTTTCTCATCACCAGATGCCAAATTTAAATCAAAATCAAATAGAGCTTTGGGCGTTCTTAATTCATGACCAGCATTATGGAATACATTAACATTACCGATTAAATATAGATACTTTTTATCATCTTCATACTCCCCATCTTTAGCGCTAAGAGCGACCAACGAACCATCTTCAAGTACAATATCCGCCTTTGGTTTAACAAGTTGATAAAATTCCCTATCTTTATTCTTTTTAAGAGAGCTAGAATCAGCGGTTATTTGAAATGGACGTAATTGTGAATCAACACTTAATAATCGTGCATTTATGACCTGAGGACGTGATGTACCAATCGGGCCGACCTCTTCATTTGCTCTAAATCGGTCATTATCATTATCAAATTCCGGCCAAGCAACTACTACGACTAGTAAAGCCATTGCCAAACCAGGCAATATGTATTTCATAGCTGCAACAAACCTCGAACGAGCAAAGCCGCCACGCTGAACACGTAATCCAACATCTACAAATTTTTTAGTTAAAGGTTGCTGTCCCACTTCGGATGTTTCTTTAGGAGGAAGGTCATTCATTATATCTAGGCTATACCCGCCCGCAAACAGTCATGTAGATGTATTATGCCAATAGGCTTATCAGCGTCGACAACAAACATTACTGTTATCGCGTTGTCGTTCATAACGCCAAGAGCCTCGGACGCTAGGGATTCAGTTCGTATTGTTTTGGGGAATTTAGTCATCACCTCAGCGGCAGTAGTGCTTCTAAAATCTCTTGACATATGGCGGCGTAAATCCCCATCAGTCACTATACCAATGAGTATACCGTTTGAATCCACAACTCCAGCGCAGCCAAACATTTTGTTTGTCATCGTTAATATAACATCATTCATAAGTGCATTAGGATTGGTTAACGGTAGTTCTTCACCTGCATGCATGAGATCATTTACCTTAAGTAAAGCCTGCCCAAGTTTACCACCTGGATGCAAAACCTGGAAATTATCAATAGAGAAATTTCTACGCTCCAACAAAGCCACTGCTAGCGCATCCCCCATAGCCAACATAGACGTTGTTGATGTAGTGGGTGCAAGCCCCATAGGACAGGCTTCAGAAATACCCGGCAAACCTAATGTAAAGTCACTATAATTTGCTAAAGTACTTGTTGTCCTCCCAGTAATTGCAATCAAGGGAATTCCATAGCGCCTACAATAATCTATTAGATCGATAAGTTCTGGTGTTTCTCCAGAGTTAGATAGAGCAACTACTCCATCTTCTCGAGTGATCATGCCCATATCACCGTGACTGGCTTCGGCCGGGTGAACAAAGTGTGACGGTGTTCCCGTACTGGCCAAAGTTGCAGATATTTTTCTTGCAATATGGCCACTTTTACCCATGCCAGTAACCACCACTCTGCCTTTAACTAACAGGAGAGTTTTTACCGCATTAGAAAAACTTTCATCAAGCGCACTAGACATGCTAATTAAGGCTTCAGCCTCCAATTTTAGTACTCGATGCGCTACAGTAAGGTCGTTAAGATCTTCTATAGAATCATTACTAGTGGTTTTTGTTTTTTTCGCTTTGGTCATGCAAATATTGTTGTGCTTCTTAAGTTTGAGAGAATGCCTATAATTCTAAAAATACTCTATTAAGGATTACAACTCTTCCGCTAAATAAAGAATTCTAGTATGTGATCGAATAATTAAAAGGTCAACGCAGCACTTCTGCAGTAGCAGGAAGAGTTTTAGCTATGAGAAAATATATCAACATCATTCCAACCTGCTAAATCGAGTTCCGCACGATAAGGTAAAAACTCAAAACAGCTATTTGCTATCTCAGATCGTCTTTGGCGCTTGAGCATAGCATCCAATCGGTCTTTGAGGTCATGAAGATATAAAACATCGCAAGCGGCATATTCTAACTGTTCATTACTTAAGTTTTCAGCCCCCCAATCAGAAGTTTGTTGTTGCTTAGAAATATCAACTCCAAGTAAATCGCGACATAAGTCTTTTAATCCATGACGATCCGTAAATGTTCGAACCAACTTAGAGGCTATTTTAGTGCAGTATACTGGAGTAGCAAGAACCCCAAGATCTCGACGTAAAACTGCCAAATCAAATCGTCCGTAATGAAATAATTTCAGGCGCGAAGAATCACTAAGAATAGACTTTAAATTAGGAGCTTCATAAATGCCTTCCACACCACTCGAACATTGAACTAAATGTACAATCCCATCGCCGCTACACAGTTGAACTAAACATAGACGGTCACGAAACAAATTTAAGCCCAAAGTCTCAGTATCTACGGCAATGATTGATCCAAGTTCTAGGTCATCAGGTAAGTCGTTTTGATAAATTTTTATATCCACGGATTAATCTCTGTTATTTAATAAACTAAAAGCTCTGTCCACATCTAAGTACGTTTGCTACTCCGCTACCATAAACCTTGTCAATCATCTATCCTTATTCAAATAAGATTACTTGGCACTTGAGCTAAGGAAGCGTTATACACAGATAAGTACTCAAAAACTAATAATAGTTGATAATAAAACATTAGTGCAGAATTAGGAGGCCAAAGATAGTGCAACAAAAACGAGTGACAATCTTCGGCGGATCAGGGTTTATAGGACGCTATGTTGTTGAACTCCTGGCAGACCAGGGCGCAATAATTACCGTCGCAGTTAGAGATATAGAAAAAGCAAAATTTTTGAAACCATTAGGGCAAGTTGGCCAGATAACCCCAATAAAAATAAATGCTAGAAATAAAGCAGATATGGAGAAAGCAGTTAAAAATGCGGATATTGTAATTAATCTTATTGGTATCTTGTATAATCAGGGTCAACAAACGTTTAAAAATATGCACTCTAATGTTCCAGAAACACTAGCACGTTTATCTACAGAGGCCGGTGTAGATAATCTATTGCAAGTATCAGCAATAGGGGCGAACAAATCTGCTCTATCAGAATATTTGCGTACTAAGGGAGAGGGAGAAAAAGTAATACGCGAGCATTTTCCAAAAGCTATTATTATTAGACCCTCAGTTATATTTGGCCCAGAAGATAAATTCTTTAATTTATTTGGTTCACTATCTCGCCTATTACCAATTCTACCCCTTTATGGTTATGGAAAAACCTTGTTTCAGCCCGTCTACGTAAAAGATGTAGCGTCAGCAATTGTAAGTGCCCTATCAAATACCTCGGCTATTGGTAAAACCTATGAGATAGGAGGACCGCATATATATAGCTATACTGATCTGATGAAAATTATTCTCAACAATACACGTCGGAGGTGTCTTTTATTACCTGTTCCCTTCCAGTTTGGCGAAATGCAAGGCAGAATAATGGGTTTATTTCCTAAACCACTTTTAACTTATGATCAGATACTATCCCTTAAATCCGACAATGTTGTAGGCTTGGGTGCTTTTAATCTATCCAATCTCGGAATAGAACCGACTGCTGTTGAAACAATTGTCCCAACTTACCTTAGCAGATACAAGAAAGGAGGTCGTCTAGGAAGAACATCGATTGATTAATATAATTAGAAACCGTAAGCGTAACTAAGTATTAGGGCCCCAAATATTATCCTATAAATAACAAAAGGACCGAAGCCCGAATACTTTAACCAACGCATGAGCATGGAAATTGCCATGGTTGCAGTAACAAATGATAAAATACCGGCTAATAGAGCGCTTCGCCAAACCACAGCATTACCATCACTAAAAAACTCATATACTACTAATGTTCCAGCTCCTGCAATTGCCGGTATAGATAATAACATTGAAAAGCGTGCAGATTCTATTCGTTCATATCCCAGAATTCTTGCAGCAGTAATAGTAACACCTGCCCGGCTAGAACCAGGAATCAAGGCAAATATCTGAAAAATACCAATAATAAATGCTTTTTGGTAATTTAAATGTTTAAGGGTGAGAATGGTCATACAATAGCGGTCAGCCCACCATAAAAGAATGCCAAAAACTATTGATGTCCATCCAATAACCTCAATTAACCGCAAATCACTCTCGATATAGTCTCGTAGAAAAAAGCCTGCCAAATACACAGGTAATGTCGCAATTATAAGATTAATTCCTAAAAACCCTTCTTCAGTCCTAGTACCCTTCACAAACTTAGCGGTTCCAGTAGCCATAAGAGATAAGTCATTCCTGAAATAAACCACCACCGCCCCCAGAGTGCCAACATGAACTGCGACATCAAAGCCCAAAGTGCTTGCATTAATGCCTAGTAACTCCGAGGCAGCACGTAAATGGGCTGATGAACTAACTGGTAAAAACTCAGTTATACCTTGCACTACAGAAAGTAGAATTATTTCCAAGAGGTCCATTTTAGGTTATCCTCTATATGTTTAGACTATTCAATATAATGAAGTAATAAGTACAATGTGTTAAATGCTAAATAAAGACTTTGGTATTATAATATCAAAAAAAGCTTTTTAATATCACCGCGCAAACTAATATATTTTATGCTACTTTTTATTTATCCGTTATAAAAATGGTGTTTTAAATTCAAGGTTTAAAGAGAATATAGAAAAAACAGGAATAAATTCGAATAACATACAGGTTATATATGAATAATGTTATAGCATCCTAATTAATTTTATTGTTCTGAACTATTATAATTACACAAGATTATTTCTGAATAACAAACTGGAAAATTTTATGGCTGATCTTGACGAGAACGTCACCAAAAAATGGATATCTAAAATTCATCCTCAACAAAAAGCTGCCCTTAAAAAAAATGCTGAGATAGTAGAGAGCATTGGAGGAGCCGGAGAAAGTATTGGTGAAATCAGAGAGAGCATGAACAAAGCGCGTTTAGTTTGGAATGAAGGCGGTCCTGAGATGGAAATCATGCTTGATAAGCACATACCTGGCCCCTTCAGAGAAGTTCCGATGCGGCTTTATAAATGGAAAGATAAGCCTAATATGCCAGTGTTTTTATATTTGCACGGGGGCGGCTTTAAGTTAGGCAATCAATTATCTAATGACAGACAAATGCGAGAAATAGCAAAAGAATGGGGGGGGGCAGTCATAAGTTGTGACTATGTACATGTTCCTGAGCATACTTTTCCCGATCCTGTAATTGAAATTGCAGCTGTATTAGAATGGCTTTCGGAAGAGGGGGCAAACTGGGGACTTAATAGTAACTCAATTGTAATAGGAGGGGCATCTGCCGGAGCGAGTATCGCATTTGGAGCTGCTTTTGAGTTGCACAATAATAAACCAAATTTAATAAAGGGTATTGTTTCTATTTATGGGGTTATTGATGATAATCTGGAATCAGACTCCATGAAAGAATTGGGAAACGGAGATTTTATTATACTCACCGAGTATGTTAAGAAGGTGTATTCAGATTATGTAACGGATGCAGACAGGAATGACCCACGAGCTTTTGCCGTTAGAGGAGATGTAACTAATCTTCCAAGTGTTTTCATCGCAGCTGCAGAACTAGATCCAATCCGAGACGATTCATTGAAATTAGCAGAATTAATGAAAGAAAAAGAGCATCCACACTTCTTAAAAGTTTATCCAGGGGTAATGCATACATTTTTTACCCAATCAAATATTATTGATCAAGGAAGGGTATGTATCAGCGATATATGTAACTACTTAAAACAAACAGTTGGATAATATTAAAGCCTATAAATTATAAAACTTATAGAATGAAGTGTATAAATCATGCGGACTCTATATCACCTATGGCTCTGCCCCTTTTCACGTAAGGTCCGCATAGCCCTGAGCGAAAAAAAACTTAATTACGACTTAGTAATCGAAAAGTCATGGGAACGCCGTAAAGCATTTTTAGCTCTTAATCCAGCGGGAGAGGTGCCAGTATTATTAGAAATTAATGACGAGAACTCTAATATAGTTCTGGCTGATTCAAGCTCAATATGTGAGTACCTTGAGGATTCTCACCCCAACCCCCCTCTAATTGACGGGGCTGCAACTGATCGTGCTGAAATTAGAAGGCTTATTGCTTGGTTCGATCTAAAGTTTTACCGAGAAGTTACTAGAAACCTAGTGGATGAAAAAATTAATAAACGCTTTCTAGGTTTGGGAGCACCATCTTCTATAGCCATCAGAGCTGGGCACTCGAATATTGGCACTCATCTTTCATATATAGAATACCTGATGGAGAGACAAAATTGGCTTGCTGGTGATAAATTTTCATTGGCAGATATATCCGCTGCTGCCCAGTTATCATGTGTTGACTACATCAATGATGTACCCTGGGAAGAATATCCGGAAGCTAAATCTTGGTATGCTAGGTTAAAATCTCGCCCCAGCGTAAGACCTCTATTGGCTGACAGAATTCCAGGCGTACCACCTCCAAAACATTATGCAAATTTAGACTTTTAAATAAATTAACAGAAATGCCTAATACATCTACACTTTTCTGCTTTGGTTTAGGCTACACAGCCATTGAGCTATCAAAATCTTTTATTGAAAGAGGCTGGTCAGTAAGAGGTACGTGCCGTAGTGAAGAAAAATGCAGAAAGCTCGCTCATTTAGGAATAAAGGCATGGGTATTAGATGATGAAATACCTTTACTAAACCCTTCTGAGGCTCTAGAGGGCACAACCCACCTACTTAGTTCTGTGCCGCCAGATTCTATGACTGACCTTATAATCGAAAAATACTCGTCAAATATTTTAAATATTTCTGAACATCTACATTGGGTTGGCTATCTATCTAGCACGAGCGTTTATGGTGATACCGGTGGAAATTTGGTGGATGAGAAGTCAGACTGTTTTCCAACAACTACACGCGGGAAAAACCGTAGCATAGCTGAAAATTCATGGCTAAAACTATGGAAAAAACACAACGTCCCTGTGCATGTTTTCCGACTAGCCGGTATATATGGACCCGGGCGCAATGCCCTCGAGGTTGTAAAAAAAGGAAAAGCCAAACGCATTATAAAGAAAGGGCAGGTGTTCAATCGAATACATGTCGATGACATAGTCAAAGTACTCATAGCCTCTATTAACCAAATCAACCCGGGTTCCATTTATAACGTTTGTGATGATTTAGCGGCCCCTCCTCAAGACATCATATTATTGGCCTGTAAATTACTTAACATTACCCCACCACCTGAAACACCATTCAACGAGGCTAAAATATCTAATATTATTCGTAGTTTTTATTCAGAAAACAGACGAGTATCAAATAGTCTTATAAAAAATGAATTAGGAGTAAAACTTTCACACCCTGAATATCGCTCAGGTTTAAAATCAATTTTCAAAAACAGCGTCTTCTAATTCCAAAGAGTTAACTAGACTGGCAAGAGTTATAAAAATCCGTTCCAATTCATTTTTATTTGATAACCTATGGTTACCTCCCTTAACTAAAATAAGTTCTACATCTTCGGATATTAATGCTTGCATTAGCCTACGTGACTGATCCCAAGGGACATCTTTATCACAAGTGCCATGAATAAGGCGGACTGGAAGATCAATATTTATCTCATTCTTCAGTACACACATCTGATTCCCATCTTGAATCAATTCTTTAGAGATAATGTAGGGCTCATCTGAGTAATCTGAGAACATCTTATAAACACCCTCCTCAAATATTTTTTTCATAGTTTTCACCCCCAAGTGATTTGGCAACAAGTCCTTTGTGAAGTCAGGAGCAGCCGCAATCCCCATTAAACCAACTACCCTACGTCTACTTTTGTTTTCTTCAAAAGCCAAAGCAACATGTATCATAATCCAGGCCCCCATAGAGGATCCCACTAATATAAGGGGTCCACCCAGTCCTTCTATCTTGTCACGTACAAAATTAATTATAGTGATTGAATCTTCAACCCAACGGCTTATTGTGCCATTTTCTATTGAACCTCCGGAGCTACCGTGTCCGCAATAGTCATAACGTAAGAATGCGTAGCCATTCTTTTTAGCCCAAGCTTCTAAAGCTGTTGCCTTGTTACCCGTCATGCTGGACATAAATCCACCAAGAAATACAATACCGGGTCTTTTTGTACCCTCCTTGGCCGGTATAGCGTAATAGGCTAATCTAGTACCATCTTGGGCAATAACATGCGAAGGCGTTCTCATTATCGGTAATATGACATGAAACCTACTGTTCAGTCTAACATTCACATAAAACAAGAAGATACAGGTCTATCTGTACTGCAAGTGCTGCCATCTCTAGAAACAGGTGGCGGTGGAGTTGAAAGAACCACAATTGATATTGCTGAAGCAATAGTAAATAGCGGCGCTAATGCCTTTGTAGCCTCAGAAGGGGGCCAGATGGTTAAGGAGCTTTTGGAATATGGGGCTAATCACATAACACTCCCATTAGCATCAAAAAACCCTTTGACCATGAGAAATAATGTGAAGCGTCTCGTTAACACAATAAGGCAGAATAATATTAGTATAGTACATGCAAGAAGTAGGGCTCCTGCATGGAGCGCATTGTCAGCTTCCAGAATCTGTAAATGTAATTTTTTAACTACCTTTCATGGCACCTACAATTACGGTAATGGCGTAAGTGGAAAAATAAAAAAATACTATAACTCGGTTATGACAAAAGGAGAGATTATAATTGCTAATTCTGAATTTATTGCTAAGCATATTACAAATGAATATGGGATTTCTGAAAAAAATATTAGAATTGTGCCAAGGGGAATAGACTTAGATATATTTAATACACAAAAAGTAACCGAAGAAAAAATTTTACACCTCAAGAAACTTTGGTGTCTGGATGAAAAAACTATTAAAATATTATTGCCAGGACGTCTCACTAATTGGAAAGGACAATCATTACTAATTAATGCGCTATACGAACTCAAAAAAAATATAGGCACAGAGAACTTTAATATGATGGGACTATTAGTTGGATCTGATCAGGGGCGCTCATCATATAAGAAAAAATTAGAGCAACAAATTATATCATTAGGAATGGAAAATCATTTAAAAATCTTAGGTCATTGCTCCGATATGCCAACTGCGTATACTCTAGCTGATATCGTGGTTTCTGCTTCTACAGATCCAGAGGCATTTGGGCGCGTCGTGGCTGAAGCTCAGGCAATGGGAAAACCAGTTATAGTAGCCAACCATGGCGGAGGCATCGAGCAAGTGATCCCAGAAAAGACTGGTTGGCTTTTCAGACCAGGTGACCCTATTTCTCTTTCAGAAACCCTTAAACAGGTTATTGATATTGAAAATCATAATAAAAGTAAATTATCGAACATAGCTATTAATCATGTAAAAAAATTTTATTCTAAAGCCAATATGTGCTCAGCAACACTCGATATTTATGCTGAACTTCGAAAGTAATTAGCCTTTACTTATGAACATCACTAAACCAGTTAAAAAAAGAATTCTAGTTATAAAATTAGGAGCAATGGGCGATATTGTTCAAGCTACTGGTCCATTCGAGGCTATTCGCTCTCATCATTTAAACTCACATATAACATTACTGACAACTAATAAATATGTTGATTTTGCTAAATCTGGTAATTGGTTTGACGATGTATGGATTGATGAAAGGCCGACTTGGTTTGACCCGCAAGGGTGGATAAAATTAGCAAAACGTCTGCATAATAATAACTTTTATAGAGTTTACGACCTACAAACATCGGATCGCACAGCAATAATTTTTTTCTTATTACGTTTTGGGAAAAAACCAGAGTGGTCAGGTTCTGTTTATGGGTGTTCACACCGACATATAAACCCAAGCCGTAACTTGATGCATACTATTGAACGACAGGCTGAACAATTAGCTATAGCTGATATAAATAATGTTCCAGCACCTAGTTTTAATTGTATCGAAGCAAGTTCTATTAACTTTGATCTTTCCAAGCCCTACGTTCTCTTAGTACCAGGCGGCTCTGCTCATAGACTAAATAAAAGGTGGCCAAAAAACAATTATGCCCAACTAGCTATAAGACTAGTGAATAAAAATATTTTACCTGTAGTCATAGGACATAAATCAGAAGAAGAATTAGCAAGGTATATATCTGGGCTTTGTCCAGAATCAAAAGATCTAACAAATAAAACTTCAATGATAGATATTATAGCATTGGCACGTCAGGCTGCCGGTGCAGTGGGTAATGATACGGGCCCCATGCATGTGATTGCCACCTCTGGAACACCATCTCTAGCCATTTATTCCCATGCTTCTGATCCAGCAATATGCGGCCAAAGAGGAAGTAATGTTAGTATAATACGCCAGCAGTCACTTAAAAATCTTAGCGTTGACGAGGTTGAAGCGAGCCTACAATTGCGTTAAATCGTGAAATATAGCAAAAAGATTGAAGATTCGTTAATCAAAACATGTTTTACGGAGATATAATGGCTGAGGCCGATAACAAAAACCAAGTGATGATTACCTTACCGGATGGTAGCAAACGGAATTTTTCAGGGCCAGTAACTGGATTTGAGATTGCGGCCGATATTGGTCCAGGTTTAGCTAAGGCTGCCTTAGCATATAAAATTGATGGACGCCTTACCGACCTAGCTGCCCAAGTGATCAAAAATGCATCAATTGAGATAATAACCTTAAAAAGTGATGATGATACAGTATACGATTTACTGCGCCACGACGCAGCACATGTCATGGCAGAAGCTGTTCAAGAGCTTTATCCCGATACGCAAATAACATTTGGTCCAGCTATAGAAAATGGCTTTTACTATGATTTCGTCCGTGATGAACCATTTAACCCTGACGATCTAAAAAAAATAGAAGCCCGCATGAAGGAGATTGTGGAACGTAATGAGACCATAACACGGGATGTTTGGGAAAGAGACAAAGCTATAGAATTTTTTGAAAAATCTGGAGAAAAATATAAAGCAGAACATATACAAACTTTGGAAAGTAATGTCGAAATTTCGGTTTATCGCCAAGGTAACTGGCTTGATCTATGTACCGGGCCTCATTTGCCATCAACTGGTAAACTTGGCACTGCTTTTAAATTAATGAAGGTCTCTGGGGCGTACTGGCGTGGTGATGCACGTAATCAGCAGTTGCAGAGAATTTATGGAACTGCTTGGCGAAATAAAAAAGAATTGGACTTTTATATAACTCAGCTCGAAGAAGCAGAAAAACGGGATCACAGAAGACTTGGTCGAGAAATGGGTTTGTTCCATATACAGGAGGAAGCAGTAGGCTCAGTATTCTGGCATGAGAAAGGGTGGACACTTTACCGCGTATGCGAAGAATATATGCGCAATCGATTAACCAAAGCTGGTTATTTTGAAGTGAAAACACCTCAATTGGTTGATCGGGGTTTATGGGAAAAATCAGGTCATTGGGAAAAATTCCGCGAAAATATGTTTACCATAAATGATGATGATGATCGTGTGCTCGCTGTTAAACCAATGAACTGCCCTTGCCATGTTCAAATATATAAACAGGGAACTACAAGCTATAGGGACTTACCATTAAGAATGGCCGAGTTTGGTTCATGCCATAGATATGAACCCTCAGGGTCTCTGCATGGTTTAATGAGAGTGAGAGCCTTCACTCAAGATGATTCCCATATTTTCTGCACAGAAGATCAGATTGTGACAGAAA
>Ga0114932_10000677_pt1 | contig 40520 bp, 28 predicted proteins | sample 2SBtaG_2_FD_87286 | JGI IMG/M metagenome (GOLD analysis project Ga0114932, IMG submission 87286) | Deep subsurface microbial communities from Kolumbo volcano to uncover new lineages of life (NeLLi) - 2SBTROV12_ACTIVE470 metaG | ecosystem: Environmental > Aquatic > Marine > Volcanic ...
GTCGGATACCAGGTGGCTCGCCGAACGTGCGAGGTTGTCCGAACAGGAGATTTCGGCACGTCTTGTAGGGGGGCTGTCACGCGCCGCGGCCGCATCGCTGTACTTCGGCGAGAACGAGAGTCATCGGCTCACCGATCGATTTCGCAAAGTGGTTTCGAGGGCGAGGAAGCGAGCCGAGCAAGCTGACGATGAATCCAATCGTGTCGGAAGCGGGGAGTGGGAGCAGTGATCCACCGAATGCGTGAACGGAAGGGACGCAAGGGGGTGTGGAAGCACTTCTACGACCCGAACGAAGCTTGGCAGCGATTTGCCTCGTGCAACATCGACGCGCTGCGTGATGAGGCGCATGCGGCCGGAGCTCCACGCCCGTACGACCGGGAGGCCGATGTCGAGGCCATGCCTTTGGGCGCTCGCGGGAAGCTCGGCGACCACCATGCGGAGTACTACGCGCCCGTCTACCTCGAAGAGGTCCGCACGACGCCGTCCAAGCGCCAGAGTCCTGGGTTGATCCAAGGCGAGTTTCGCCAGATGGGAGTGTCTCCACATGGCGTCCAGTGGTCGCGTGAGTTGAGGAAGAAACCGCATGTTATCACGGCGTTCCGTCCACAGCTCGCGACTAACCGCCCCGGCACAGACGAGGACTATGCCGAGACGGCGCTTCGACGGCTCGAGGGGCACTGGCGGGCGGCACGAAGGAGGCGAAAGTGACTGACATCAGCCTCACCTTCGATCGAGTCGCCGGGCCCCTGTTGGGCATCGATCCTGCGGAAGAGTCCGCGTTGGCACGATGGGAGACGTACGTCCGAGCACTAACTGCTGCCGAGCAACAGTCGGCACTAGATTCCCTGCGCGGCCGAGAATTGATCGACCTGTTCGTGCAACGCATGGTGGAAAGCGAGGAAGTCGCGGTGGACGCGATGCTGGCCGTCCACGAAGCCTCCGTCCTGTCATGGCTGCTCGGCGATGAGACCACCATGCTCGTGTGGCTCGGCGATCTCTCGAGCGCGTCTCGCCTCGCCCCCCCTAACTGGTCTGCAGGCGAGTCCATTGCCGCGATGCTGGCCAAGCGGAAGGACCTGCCGGCCGGCGCAAGGCGGGCATGGTCCAGCATCGCTGGTTCATTCTCTCAGGCGACGCTGTCTGCGGCCCCCCCCATACACTCCGCTGCGAGCACTCTCGCAGGTCGCGTCGTCCACTCGCTGAAGCCGACGCTGCAGAGCGGCACAGCTTGGACCCTCGCATTCAGGCTCTCGGTACAGCCGCCCAAAACAACGACAGCAAGAACCGAGGCTCTCGGCTATGCCACCCGTTTCAGTCGTCCATCGTTGGCGACGCTGGCGGGACAGCCACCCGGGCAAGAGAATGAGATCCGCGTTCCGCCACAGGTACCGCCTCCGGAGTACCGCGTGTTTATGGTTTCGGACAAGCACCGCGACGGGGATGAGATCACGGCCGACACCGCCAAGCCTCTAGAAGTCGCGTGGGAGCTTGAAGAGGGCGAATCGCAGGTCATCGTCGTGGTCGTCCTGCACACGGCCCTTCCCGAAACTGCGACGCTGGCCAACGTACTTGCTCACAGCGAAACAGACGCTGTCGCAGTCCACGTGACGCGGCCTCCGAATCGCAGTTCCAAGTAGCGTCGGGAGCATCGTCGAAGACAGCCGACAACCCCTCCGCGTCCTACTTCATGAACTCGCGTCGTCGGGGTTGGTAGGGCGTGAATAGAACGTGCGACGTGCGCGTATCGCCAAGGTCCAGAACCAAGCGCAGCAGAAGCGTTGTGCGCTGCCAGCGACAGCGGAGGAGGAGCCGTGGTCGAACACCCATCGATTCGGAATCCGCACTTCCAAGCAGCGCTGATAGAGCATCGCCGTTACCAGCAATCGGCGACCGCGGACGGCCCACCGCGACAGTCATCGAAGATGCGAGCGAAGGCCTATGAGTTGAGTCGCCGCGGGCACGTCGCCGCTTCCCACCAGCTGTATGCCGAGGCACTCGAGCTCTTCGGTGCTAGCGACGACTCGGCGGCCGCTGCTGCCGCTGCCTACGACCTCGCCGCGAGCCACCTCGAGAGCACGGCCGCGGACGGACGGTCGGGCGCCGTCCGCGCGTGGAATCTTGCTGACCGTGCGGAACACAGCCGCGCCCGACAGCGCGACCCGATCCGCCATGCCTTGACGCTGGATTTGAAGGCGAAGATCGCCCGAACGATTCACGAGCTCGGCCTACGGCTGCCAGGCGACGTCGACGCGGCCGAGGCAGCTCTGCAGTGTCACATCCAAGCAATCGCCATCGTCGAGAACCTGGGCCTGCCTCTCCGCGGTCAGGCGGCGACCATGCGGCTGCACGAGGCCAACACATTCCGTTCACTCGGTAGAGAACTTGAGGCGCTGAACGCGCTCGAGTCCGCTCACACCCACATCCGGCATTACCGCGACGAGATCGGCGACGGACTCGACGGTTATGGCGTCCTCGACATCCCAGTTGCCACCGACGCAACCATTGGCGTGACACTCGCCGAGGTGCTCCTGAGCCGAGGCCGGAAGAAGTCTCTGTCCAGGATACTTGCGTTGTGCCAGCAAGCTCAGGCTTCTGCGGAGGGACGACAGGATTTGGCTGTGTGGGCACAACTCGTCCGCATCTCTACACTCCAGCGGCTCGGCGACGAGAAACAGCAGGGAATCGCCCAACAGGAGTTCAACCACCTCTCCGAGACCAGACTCCCAGCTCGCAGCCTGGCGCAGTTCGCAAGGGTTGCGGAGCTGCTGGACAACCCGGCCGAAGGCTGCCGCGCGATGCTCGCCCTGGCCCACAAGCTCGTCGGCGAGAGAGCCGATGCCTCAGCGCAGCAGGCCGCGGACCGCATTGCCTACCACGCCCAACGTGCGGCGGCCGTGGCTGCCAGGATGGCGGCGGCCGCCGGGGATCCTCTGCAGGCCTTCCTTGCCCTGGAGGTGGCGTGCGGTTTGCGGATGCACGACGAAATCACGTCGTACTTCCATGCACCACGCTCGCGCGTCGATCAGGAACTGCAACGAGCCAACTCCGTGTGGTCGCAGATTGCATCATTCATGCAGTGGCTCTCGATGCTCGTGGCTCCTATGCCCACTGAAGTCGCGAAATCGGTCCTCTCGCGCAACATCGACCAGTTCGCCGACCCCGGTGGAAAGAATGCGCCTGCATTCGAACAACGTGGTCTCGTGTGGAGTCTTGACCGGCTCAAGCAAGCTCGAGAGGCGGCTTCGCCCAGCGGCCTGTTGGACCGCGCCGCGACTCAAGCAAGCGAAGTTGCTCAAGCGCTCGAGCGACAGCTCGTTGCGCGCGACCCAGAGTTCTCTCGGAGATCCAAGGCCTGGAGCTGGCCTCTCGATCGCCAGCGCCTCGTTGGCGGGCTGCGTGACAACCCCGGCACCGTGGTCGTTCATGCCTCATGGCAGTCCGATCTGCTTCTGCTCGCGGCCTGGCTCGACGCCGGCGACCTGCAGTGCTCGTCGCTGATCGTCCCCGTTGGACTCGACGAAGCTCTCGCACTCCGGCCGACGGCGGACTGGACCGCTGTAGACGAGGCACGGAGCCAGGAGCGCCAGCTGCGGGACTTGGTCAACATCGATGTGGGTCCACTGCTCGATGACTGCACCGCGGCTCACGTGTGCGTGATTCCGTCCTTCCTTGCCTCGTGGATCCCGTGGCCCATTGTCGGAACTTTGGGAGCGACCCTGCTCGACCGGTTCGAGTCCATCTCCCAGACGTTCAGCTTCACGAACCTCGAGTTTCGGCAAGCTCCGCGGCCCGCGCGCATTGGCACATTGGTGGTCGCGCCGGGGAACGCGGTCGTAGAAGGCGGCACGACGGGACACGAAATCGCCTTCCAAGCTTCGCTTCCGAACGAAGAATCACTTCTGGGCGCTGACGCGACGGTGAAGCGAGTGCTCGACCAGGCCCTGCACCACGATGTCGTCACCTTCTTCTGCCACGGGCTTCACGGTGACGAGCTGGACGATGGCGGCCCAAACCCCATGCGCCCGGACGAAGGCGCACTTGTGCTCGCGGACGGTCACATGCGCCCCAGCGCTGCGACCAACGCGTTCGAGGGGGCCGAACGCGTGGAGCTCTGGGCCTGCCGCAGCGGCGTCAATCTGCCCGTCGATCCCATGGGCGCGGGCGTGCTCGACGATGGGTTCGGACTCGACGCGTCGATGCTGCGCTTGGGGGCGCGGACCGCGATCGGGTCACTGGTGCGCGTACCCGACGTGGCCGCCGGCCACCTGCTCCGCCGCCACCGGCAACACATCTCGGAAGGCAGCCGACCGGACGTAGCACTCGCCCGAGCGATGCGATGGTGGCGAGACGAGATGTGCGCGAGGCTGCATGATGCAGCGTCCGGCCGCACGAGGCGCGAAGCAGAACTGGCGATTGCCGAAGTGTTGGAAGTCGAGCACGACGAGATCACTAAGCTCTGTTTTCTCGGCCGCTCTCGCCGCACGGGGAAGCTCTCGGCTGAAGACGTCACATCGCTACTGCACAACCTGTGCGGCATCCACGCCTGGGGGATGTATCGGTTCCTCGGAATCTGCGAGCGACGGCCGAAGGGCCGGTGGAATCCAGAACTCGACCGTCCGCTTACTGACGCTGAGGCGGTAGACATCGATGCGCTTATCAACAGTGCGACAGCAGAAGACCCCTCGCCGGTCGGCGATGACCCCGAGCCTTGGTGCGCCGCCGCCCGCGCACATCCGGCGGGTGAACCCGTGTCGGCCGAACTAGCGCTCGATGTGGCCCGCGGCTACCTCCGCCGGCAGCGTGGCTCGTTCGTTCTCAACGTGTGCCGTGCGCTGGCGTGGCTACTGGAGGCCGAGGGCAACCCTGACCTGTACGGACAACAGGCAACGTTACTCAGGGTCGAACAGGCGTGGCTGTGGTTGGAACTGCTACGCACCGACGGCTGGTGGCCGCATCCCATCTTCCGCCCGAGACCTAACCGCGCGTACCTCGCGCGATTGGGTGGCACGGTCGCTCGCACCTCGACAGCTCGCGAACTGGTCACGCGGGCTTGGTGTGCATTCCTCGCCGCGCCCTATGTGGAACAGGAGGCAACCAACGAGGCGTGGGAGCGCCTGTTCAACGATTCGATGGCGGCGACGCTCGCCCTGCCGCCAGACACCGTGGAAGGGCTTCGCTGCCGCACCGGCCTCAGCGAACTTCTTGCAGAGTGCGACCCCACGCTCTCGGAGTTGCCCAACGGGCTCGACGTACGCTCGTACTTCGCACACGTCGATGCTGAGGAGATCCTGTACTGGCTGGCACGGCTCGACACAGCCTGCTCGCTCATATCGATCCGAAATAGCGACGCCCCGAATCGAATCCCGACGCGCGTGATGTCCAGTCGCGTAGCCGCCGCGATGTGGTTTGCGAACGGTCATGCTGCGGCGATGGATGGCGTTGCTGTCGACGCTTCGACACAGGCACAGACCAACATCGTCAACCATCTGGAACGACAGCTCTGGGGCGCGCCGGCCGACGGCGGCGAGCGCGTGCGCTCACAACCCGGAGCACCCGGCGACAGCTGGCACACCGTCGTCGGCGCTTACATTGTGGGCGCTCTACGGCAGCCAGAGCAGCAGCTGTCGGTACCTCACCTGCTCGCCTCCCTGGGGATGGGCGCGGACCTGCACGTCACGGCACAGATGCAACTCGCCCGCCTGGCACGAGGGCAAGCAGCCCCGCAGCCACTGCGTCCGTGGACCGACGCGCGGGATCTCTCGACCGCTTCCGAGGTGCTACGCGAGATCTTCGAGCGCCGGCCCGCGGTAAGTGAATTGGGGGCAGCGACAGGTGGAGCCTCGCACGCTGTACGCAAGTCGGCTGTGGAGTGGCTCGGCTTCCCAGATTCGGTCGCGGATTTCGGTCTGTGGACAGGCGCACTCGTCGTCCAGCGCCGGCTCCCCAAGGCTCTGGTCCACAGCGTCCCGTTCGGGCTCGAGCTCGCGATGCTGCGAATGGAGCAGGCTGGCGCGGAGTCGGCCCGCACGGTGGATCGCATCTACGGCGACGTGGCCGCTCGGCACGAAGAGGCAGCGACTCTGCCGCCCACATCGCTAGTTGTTCCGAATCGTCGGCTGCTCGACCACGAGGGGGCCCTGAACGGCCTGAAGACGGGTGCCGCCGTGCTGGGAGTCGTCTTCGGACCGTACGGCGAAGTCGCGCTGATGAGCTTGTTCGGGGGCGGGTCCAAGCCAGTCACCAGAACGTGGATGTCGGAGCCGGGCAAGGCTCAGGAACTCCGAGTCACAGTAGGCCAACTCATGCGGCAGCGTGGGGTCGAACACTCGCAGACGCGTCAGGCGCTCTTGGAAAAGCTCACCGATGAATTGTCGGGAGGTCTCGAGGCCGTTCTTGGCGATCCGTCAGACACCGACGCCACAGACCTGCTTGTACTTGCTCCTGGACCGCTGAGGGCGTTGCCGTGGAGCGGTCTCCCGGCCGGAAGCCACCGACTGTTCGAACGATTCGCCTCGGTGCGCCTGCTGCCGACCCTCGATTTCGCCACGCACGCGCACCCGGGGGCGGCTTCGTTACCCGATACCGTGGAGATCTGCGTCTCTCCCACCGACGCGATTCGTCAGCGCGGCCCGCTGACCACGTATATCGTCGATCAGCTGCGACGTGCCCGCCCCAAAACGATCACGATCGGCCCGAACGCCCAGCGCGCGCTGACTGAGGAACTGATCGCACAGGGGCGAGCCAACCGCTCCTCGCTCCAAGGTCTCCGCGTCACGGGAGCTGCGCCGGACACCATCCCGAGCCCCAGCGCTGGAGGTGTGGTCTTCGGGAACCAAATGCCCTTGCTCCCCGGCAACGCTCAGCAGTTGTATGTCCCGTCGGGAAGATGGGCAGAGGTCTGGGCGGCTACTACGAGTGACGACCGAGCGGAGGCTGTCTCGGCAACCGCCGAGGACAGAATGCCACCGCTCCCCCGGACGCTGCTCGAGTCTGGTTTTGCCGGTGTGCAGGACTTGGCTTGGCAGGTTCCCGACTATGTCCAGGCCGTCCTTGTCGAGGCATGCGCCGTGTTCCGCGACACTTTGGGAATGGACGCCTGCCATGCTTCCAATGCGGCTCAGCGCGTGGTGCGGTGGATATTGGAAGAGGTTCGAGGGCCAACGGAAGCCCCCACGACCTGGGAAGAGGCCCTTCAGCGACTGGATGAGGCGCGGCGGCGTGCCTACGCAGACCAAGCCCCTGGTTGGAAGCCTATAGCGTTCACTGCCGCTGAGTGGACCTGGCTGCAGCAAGAGATCGATGAGCAAGTCTGGCTCTTCATGACGGACCCCGAGAACGTGGTAGCAGTCCGTTGGTGGGGTGCTTGACTCGCGATCTGTCATGGGGCCCGGATTCCCATGCAGGTCTTTCCAGCAGAGTTGGACGGCAACACATCTTTCGCCTGGTCGCGATGACGCGCGGCGTCGGGCGAGACTCCGCGGGAAGCCGCGCTTCAAAGCGGCAATTCCATCTGAGAATCCTTCCGATCTGCAGCTACGGCTCGCCCAAGCAGTTCGGCCATGAAGTGTTCCGCAGCCAGGTCATTCTGCGTCGTGGCCGCCGCCAAGTACTCATCCAGTCCCGGCGGCTTGAGCCGCATGAGCTCCGCCAGCTTCGAGAGCACCATGTTGGCGCAGGCCTTGTTGTCGCCAAGCGGGACCTGCACGTCGTTCTCCGAAAGCAGCTGCAACGGATGCTCTCGTGCACGAACGACTTGCCAGCCCAACTGCGACAGCTTCTGGGTCTTGGCGCGGTCCCGTGCCTCGTGATCGCGATGCCAATACGATCCATCGAACTCGACGATGATTTGGGCATCCCGAAGAATGATGTCGGCCGAGAGACGCCCGCCAGCATGCCATACCGCCTGATCACTGGGGTCGATCACGTGGAAGAGCGCCAGTTCGAAGGCCAGGTAGATCTCCTGTTTGGATCGCTGAACCAAAACGCAGCCAGGGCATCCTCTGCCGGCGGATGCTCTGTTGGCGACTGTGCTCTCCCATTCATGCTGAGGATTCGTCCTGCAGCGCCACCAGACGCGCCGATTGCTGCCCGGCCGAACACCGTCCGGCGTCAAGGGTCCGTTCTTGCTTGGGTGCCACTCCGCTGCAACTGCCGGGACTAGAGACGCCAGTGAAGTCTCCGGTGTTGCTTCGCGCCCCGAGCAGAAGGGGCAGCCGCTGCCGAGGGCGCGATTCCTGATCGTTGCAGTCCATAGATGCGCAGGATCGGTGGAACACCGCCAGCGAACCTTGAGATTGCTCGACGGCGTGACTCCGTCCGCGTGGACGGGTTCGTTTGCGGCGTCATCCCACTCACGGGACAGCTCGGGCATCAACGTTGCTAGCGATGTGCTGGGCGAGGCCACGCGCCCCGAGCACACGGGGCACCTGCACAGCCCGGCGGCGCGATGCGAGATTCGGGCGCGCCAGACGTGCGTGGGATCAAGTCGGCAGCGCCACCATGCTTGTTTGGGCGAGTGCGGCCCGACGCGATCGATCCGAAGGTCGGTGTTCAAGTCGGGATGCCACTCCTCGGCGAACGCCATTCCCGAAGCAGCCAACGACCGGCAGGAAGGACAACGGCTGCCGCGGCGCGTTCTGTGGGCCACTCTCATCTGCCAGACATGGTCGGAGTCTACAGGGCACTGCCACCAAACCTCGCGGGCCGAGAAAGGCGTGATGTCAGTTGGAGCGCCCTCCCCGTTCTTGGTCGGATGCCACTCGGCCGCGACGGAAGGAAAGTTGTGTTGCAGATTGTAGTTGGGCGAAGCCTTGCGGCCCGTGCAGAACGGGCACCCCGTTCCTGCCAAAGCACGTCGTGCCACCGGAGCTTCCCACTCGTGAGCGGGATCTTGGCGACATCGCCACCAGACCTTCTTGTTCGAGCCGGGTGTGATCGCCGCGGACAAGCTCTCGCCGTTCTTAGCGGTGTGCCACTCGTCGGCCAACGCTGGGTACCGTGATTGCAGCGAGCGGCACGACGGACAACCGGCGCTCGCCCGCGTGCGAGCGAGAACGGACTGCCGCCATTCGTGATCCGAGCGAGTCGGACACTGCCACCACACGACGACCTTCGAGTGTGGCGTGACCTCGCCGGGCCTCAGCGGCCCGTTCTTTTCGGGGTGCCACTCAAGCGCGAGCACAGGGTCCGCGATTGCGAGGTTGCACGTCGATGTGGCGCGGCGCCCGGAACAGAACGGACAGCCGCTCCCAAGCCGGGTCCGGCTCGAGACAGCCGCGAGCCAAACATGAGCGTCGTCCTTTGCGCATCGCCACCAAGCTTTCTTCGTCGTTGTCGCGACGGTGTTCTCAGCTGTGTTGTCGTCGTTCAGCTTCGAGTGCCATTCGGCCGCCACCTCCGGGAAGAGTGTCGCAAGAGAGTTGGAGGGTGCGGCTCGCCGATTGGCACAGAACGGGCAACCACGGCCCTGGGCACGTTGGTTGACCGGCTTGCGCCAACGATGATCGTCGACCACCGGACAAGCCCACCAGACCTCTTTGTGGCTCCCGGGAGTCACGTCATCAGGCGTCAGCTCTTGGTTGCGTTCATGATCCCATTGGGCAGCAAGCTGCGGCAACACCGCGGCGAGAGAATTCGTCGTCGACGCACGCCTCCCTGAACAGAACGGACAACGGCCTCCAGACGCCCGCGTGCGGTTGTTGACTTGCGCCTGCCACCGGTGGTCCGCAGCCACGAGGCATCGCCACCAGACTTTCTTGTTGGACTTCGGCTTCACGTCGCGGGGGGTTAGGGGGGCGTTCCGTCCGACGTCCCATTCGGCCGCGATATCGGGATAGAGCGCCGCTAGATTGTTGTGCTTTGTTGGACGCAGGCCTGAGCAGTACGGACATCCGGAACCCAAGCGTGTTCTTGAGGCTGGGGAGGCCTGCCACGCGTGTTCCAGGTCCGACGAGCATGTCCACCAGACCTTTCGCGCAGAGCCAGCTGACAGGTCTGTCGGGCGCAGATCGCCATTCCGAGAACGGTCCCATTGCGCCTCGACACTGGGGAAGTTCGAGAGCGGCTTTCCTCGTCTTGGCATGGCCGAATCCCGCTTTCCGTTCTCGTGGTCACACGGCACTTGGCGTTCAAGTGTTCAAGTGGGCCGTCCCTTGTTCCTGCCGACGCGCCGCCACGGTGTCAATCGTCACAACAACGGGCGCCCGTTGCCACGAGCATCGGACCACCTCAGCGTCACGGATGCGCGTAACCGCTGATGGCCGGGTGGAGGGTGGAGCCCGACCCGAGCGCCGCTGGCAAACACCGCAGTCAGGGTTTCGGTGCCGTCGAACGAGGCTTTTGGCGATCCCGATTTGAATACCCCTCGATCACAAACGAGTTCGCGGCGCTTCGCAGACATGTTGGGCCGTCATCGAACGGGGGCTCCGAGACAGGTCACTGCACGCCCCTCAGATGGTCAATCGTTCCCAGCGCTGTCCACATCGGCCGGTTGCCGACGTCATCAAACTCACAACCTACCGCGAGGCAAGACATGGGCCGTCGAATCATCCTGGTCGACTTCACCTGGACCAGAGACAAGGATCCCCGCATTCCGCTGGGTCATGCCTCTCTCTTGGCCTCTCTGCGGGCGAACACGGACGTGGACACGCGGTCGCTCGTCGTGCCCGTCAACGTCGGCAACGTGTCACCGTCGGCGGTGGCGCACTGGGTGCTCAACCACATCGAGGACGTCAACCACAAGGACGTGGACGTCGCGCTCGGCGCATACGTATGGGGCGAAGGGCTACTCCGCAAGGTCATCGCCTGCATCCGGGCTGCGGGCTTCGAGGGGCGCATCATCCTTGGCGGTCCACAGATCTCGTATAGCGGCGCGGGCTTGGAGCGGCTCTATCCGGACGTCGACGCGTTTGTCCGTGGGTATGGCGAACAGGTGCTTTGTGAGCTTGTAGCCTGGCCTGATCATCAGGAAATCGTCGGCGTTCACTTCGCCGGCACCAGGGACTGCGTAGGCCAAGCCAACGTGGTGCTGGACTCGCTACCATCGCCATGGCTGACGGGTACCATTTCGCTGGCCGGACAACGCTTCATCCGTTGGGAAACGCAGCGCGGCTGCCCGTTCCGATGCGCATTTTGCCAACACCGCGAAGCCGGCGCGCGACTACTTCGGCGAGCGATGGGCAGCGCTCGCATCGCGGCCGAAATCGACCTGTTCTGTCAGCACGAGGTCCAAGACATCGCAGTCCTGGATCCGATCTTCAACGCATCGTCGCGGTCGACCGCCATTCTGCAGCGCTTCGCGGGCAACGGGTTCCGCGGGCGATTGTCGCTGCAATGTCGCGCCGAGATGGTCACCGACGCCTTCCTCGATGCCGCCCAAGCGCTCAACGTTCGGCTGGAGTTCGGCCTGCAGACTGTGCACCGCAGCGAATCGGAAGCCGTCCAGCGCCGCAACAACATCCCCAGGGTGGACGCGGCGCTTGCGGTGGTTCGCAAACGCGGCATCGACCACGAGGTGTCGCTCATCTTCGGACTGCCCATGCAGACGCTGCGATCCTTCGAGGAGTCGGTGCGGTGGTGCCTCGATCGCGAGGTACCGGTTATCAAGGCGTTTCCTTTGCTGCTCTTGCGCGGAACCGGGCTGGATCGGGACCGGTCGCGGTGGGGGCTGGTCACCGACGGAAGTTCGATGCCCATTGTAGTCGAGTCCTCGACGTTCACGGGCGACGACTGGTTGGCGATGTCTCGACTGTCCGAGGCCTTGCGTCAAACCGAGGGGCGACATCCGACGGGCTTACCCGATCTGGTGCGGCGGAGCGCCGACTGTCGGCCCGCGCTTGCGCGTTGGCAGCCACGTGTTGACGGTGCTCGACAAGCAGCTCACGTAGGTAGGCCGTCGATCAAGCCGAGGTCTGATAGCCGCAGCGTCAACGCCTGAACACTCACATGGTGTCGTCTGGCGAGCTTATACACCGCTGCGTCGTCGTTGCGATCTAGCCGGTGACCGCGCAGTCCCTGTAGTAGAAATCCGCGGGGCATGAGAAGGCTGGCCGCGAATCCATTCGATTCAATCTCGCGGCGGTCTACGGCACGAGACGATCGATCATCGCGGAAATGGACTGTGGACTCGTCGACGAAGAGCGATGTCTGCTGCCGCTCGTGATCAAGAGGCCAGTGACCATCACTTGGACAAGTGGCGCGAACTCGGATCGTTGGTTCGCGTTTCCAGCCTTCAACTTCCCTGCCTGGGCCGTTCTTGTCACGTTCGCAAGGGTTCGAGTTTTTTGGGGGTGGAAGCGACGATGATCGCCGCCCCCCTCCTACTCTTTCGTCGGCGGCCGTCTGTTGGGTAGAAGGGGGAAGTCGAGAAGGAAGATCCTGCTCCAACGTGCGTCTAGGCCGAGAACCTTCGGGTGGACGGCCTCGGCCACTCCCAAAGGGCCCTGTGATTCCAGCGCCACTCGTCAACCGGCGAGAAGCACGCAGAGGAGATCCGTGGCCGGTTGACAAGCGGCGAGGGCGGCCGCGATTTGGCCCGCGTGACAGATAGCTCGTCGGTTGTGTGTTTCCAGTCGATGCGCTGTCTGGCCGGAGATGACGGGGCCGGACGGTCGTGACAATCGTCCCGCTTCTGCTGGCGCGTGCTATCAAACGGCACGGTCGTGTTGAGGAGAAGCTGCCCCGCAGCTGCAGTGCCGCCCGTTGCCGATCGCGTCATGCGGCCGGGGTTGGTTGTAGTTCTTTCGCCACGACTCAAGAGTCTCGCGGGCCTCGAGCAGGGAGACGAACCACGTAGCGGGCGATACCCAAGTACGAGCCGGTGACGCCGCATCTAGGGGAAAAAAGCGTCGCGCTGAGCCACGATGTTTAGCAGCACTGCGATGACAGGCCCGTCCCAATCGGCCATGGTGTCAGGGTGCGTTCTTGCCGCCGCCACGAGGGACCATGAAGTCTCCGTTCTTCGACCGCCCGCGCATCGCCGAGAACGAACGCGCATTCGCGATCGAAGACGCCTTCCCGGTCTCCCCAGGCCACTGCTTGGTCATCACAAAAGACTTGGTCGCCGACTGGTTCGAAGCGACACCACAGCAGCGCTCGGCGGTGATGTCGCTCGTCGCCAAGGTCAAACTCTGGATCGAAGCGCGCTACCCACGCCCGGATGGCTACAACGTCGGCTTCAACGCGGGCACAGCCGCCGGCCAGACGGTCATGCACCTGCACGTGCACGTCATCCCTCGCTACGACGGCGACGTACCCGATCCACGAGGCGGCGTCCGCCACGTCATCCCGGGCAAAGGCAACTACCTGGCGGACGCGAGCAAGCCGCTCGCCAAGGGCGGCTCCGACGACCCGTTCATTGCCCACGTTCAGCCGCTGTTCCGGCGCGCCAAGAACATCCAGATCCTCGCGGCGTTCGTCCACTTCGGAGGCGTCGAGTGCATCGCACCCCTGCTGTTGGACGCATTCCTGCGAGGCGCTTCTATCCGCGTTCTGACCGGCGACTACCTGCACTTCACACAAGCCCAAGCACTTCGCCGCCTGACCGACCTCCGCGACGCATCCGTCCATGGTGACGACGACCAATCCACGCAGGCGCCAGGCTCCGTCCGTGTCCGGGTGGTGGAGATGAAGCAAATCACCGACCTCGGCACGAGCTTTCACCCCAAGGCCTGGCTCTTCAGCTGGAACGACGACGGCGCCGGGTTCATCGGCAGTAGCAATCTCACGAAGACCGCCCTCCAAACCGGCATCGAGTGGAACCTCGGCGTCGACGCCAATCGTGATCCAGGCGCCTGGGCCGAGGCGCAGAGTGCGTACGAATCGCTGTGGCAACGAGGCACGGAAGTCACACCAGGGTGGCTTGCCGACTACGCCGAGCGCGCCAAGAAAAGCCAACTCCCAGCGCCCGTTTGGGACACCGTCAAGGAGGTTGCGGAGACGGTGGAGCCCAGAGACGTGCAAGTGGAGGCGCTCGACCAGCTGGCCATCGCGCGAGACGTTGGCCGCGATCGCGCGCTGGTCGTCATGGCGACTGGCTTGGGCAAGACATGGCTCGCCGCCTTCGACGTCCAGCATTTCGCTGAGGCGACAGGGAGATTCCCCAGGGTGCTGGTACTCGCCCACCGGATCGAACTGCTCCGCCAAGCCGCCGGGACGTTTCGCAAGCTGTTTCGCGACGTCTCGTTCGGCTGGTTTGTCGGCCCACGCGGCGATCTGGACGGCGACATCATCTTTGCATCGGTGGCCAAGCTGGCGCGGCCCGAACACCTGATTCGAGTTCGGGCGGATCACTTCGATTACGTGGTCGTGGACGAGGTCCACCACGCCGACGCGGCTTCCTACCGTCGCATCCTGCGCAGGCTGCAAGCGCAATTCCTCCTCGGCATCACCGCTACACCCGAGCGTGCGGACGCCGGCTCGATCTACGACCTCTTCGACGATTTCACGGCCTACGAGGCGCACATCGGCCGCGGCATCGAGCTCGGCCATCTCGTGCCATTCGCGTATTTCGGGCTCAAGGACACCATCGACTACAAGCCGATCCCGTGGAGGAACCGCCGTTTCGACCCCACGACCCTGGCCAGGGCCGCACAGACCGAGGCTCGCATGGCCACGCTTTGGGCCGCCTGGACTGAGAATCCGGGCAGCCGGACGTTGGTGTTCTGCTGTTCCATCGACCATGCCGACTTCGCTGCACGTTGGCTCCGGGACCATGGTGTCGGAGCTGTCGCCGTTCACTCCGGGGCGGAGTCAGCCGAGAGGGGCAAAGCGCTCGACGACCTCAAGGACGGTGCGATCGACGCCATCTGTGCTGTAGACCTTTTCAACGAGGGAATCGATGTACCGCGCGTCGACCGCGTCGTGATGCTGCGTCCGACCGAGTCGTCGCTGGTGTTCATGCAGCAGCTTGGCCGCGGGTTGCGCTCGGCCCAAGGCAAGGAGCGCCTCGTCGTCATCGATTTCGTCGGCAACCACAGCGTTTTCCTCAACCGGCTGCGGACGCTGTTGTCGTTCGGGGGCGGCGACACGGTCACGACGACCGAAGCAGCTCGACGCGTCGTCAGCAACGATACAAAGGCTGTTCTGCCTGCCGGCTGTTCGATCGATGTCGAGATCGAGGCCAAGAAGCTACTCGAGAAGCTCTTGTTGGGCCGCGGCACGGATGCCTTCGTGGCTGCCTACGATGAGGCCAAAGCCGCTGCCGGCGGCGACCGTCCGACGCTCCTGGAACTCTATTGGCGCGGCTACAGCGTGTCGGCGGCGGTCCGCAAACTCGGCGGGTGGGTGGCGTTCCTGGCCGATCGCGACGACCTCGGTCCGGCCGAGCGCCAAGCATGGAACAGCGCGCACGATTGGTTTTCCGACCTCGAAACGACCGCGATGTCCAAGTGCTTCAAGATGGTCGTACTCAAGGCGCTGCTCGACGCTGATGCGCTGACGACAGGCATGGACGTCACCACGCTGGTGCAACGCTGCCACGCCATCGTTGTGCGATCTCCTGAGCTCTTTTCCGACATCGCCAACGTCAAGGCGCTCCCCGATCCGCGCTCCCCGACCGACGGGAAGATGCAGGCATACTGGCGCGGTAATCCCATCCGCCATTGGACCGACCAGGAAGAGAAGAAGAAGGCTCGCGCGTGGTTCCGGCTCGACGGCGAGCGCTTCGAGCCTCGGTTCACCGTCGCACCGGGTGGCGAGGGGGCGTTCGAAGCATTGACCCGCGAATTGGTCGAGTACCGGATCGCGCAATACCGACGCCGCGTCGCGAAGGGTCAGGCGGAACTCAGCGGCCTGCTCGACTGCAAAGTCACGTGGAACAAGCGCGACCCGATCATCAAGCTGCCAAGTCGAAAGAAGGTGCCCAAGCTGCCCAAAGGTTGGCTCGCGGTGCAGCTGCCCGACGGGGAAATCTGGCAGTTCAAGTTCGCGAAGGAGTTCTGCAACGTCGCGAGGCCAGCAGGTGCCGCGACCAACCGATTACCCGACCTGCTGCGCGGCTGGTTCGGCGCCAATGCCGGCCACCCGGGCACCTCGCGCGAGGTTCGATTCGTTCCGGGCACGGATGTGTGGTCACTGGAGCCCGTCGTGGTCGACGACGGGGTTGTGGTGCCGTTCCCAGCGCGCGGTCGATTGCGAGCGTTTCCAGAGCTTCGCGTCGCTGCGGGTTGGGCGCGGACACATGGCGGTTCAGAGCACGACAGCCAGGTCGCTACCGTCCCCGGCAGCTACCGCGCCGACACATTCCTGGTGCGCGTATCCGGATCTTCGATGCAGGGCTGGCGAAACGACATCAAGGACGGCGACTGGCTGGTGATGCAGTGGGCGCGAGGGATTGGGCCCGCAGCGGTCGACGGTAAGGTGGTGCTGCTTTCCCGTGGTGATCCGGAAGACGCGAGCTACCACGTCAAGCGCATTCGCCGGGTGGGGCGTCGCTACGAGTTCGCTTCGGACAACCCCGATGTCGCACCGATGGAGCCACAAGAAGACGACGTCGTGCTGGCGGTTTTGGTCAAGGTTCTGGGGCCGGGCGCTGTGCAGCTGCAGTAGTCCATGAGCCGATCGCGCAGATACCCGATTCGGGCGCCTCTGAATCACCTGTGGCGGCTTTCGAGTTCTCGAATGATCTCAGCAGCTCGCCGGTCCGCGACGCTTTGGAGACAGGGTTCATCATCGGCAGGCACAGGCGCAAGCAAGAGCTTGTCGATATCCGAGCGGCGCAACCTCAGGATTTTTCCGCACCGCCCGGCCGGAAGCAGCTCGCGTTGGATCCAACTGCGGATCGTGTCAGTGCTGACGCCGGCGTGCTCAGCGGCTTCCACGACGCCGATCCAAGGTTCGAGCCGCTGCGATTCGAGTGGCTCGGGCGTACGATCAGCACCGAAGCGACGGATCAAAGTCTCCACGGCGGCCACGACCTCGGCGTCGGTGGGCATATCACTCATGGCGCGTCACCGTAGTCGGACGAAGCGGTGTTGGTCTTGCGGAAAACGACATCAGGGCGACAACTCTCAGTTGCCCTCAAACTGCGTCTCCGTGTCGTGGATCCGCTCTCGTCTACCGGAATAGAACCGGCCAAGCTCACGGCGCAATCCCTTGGAGGCGGTCTTGTCGATCGCAACTCTCAAGACGACGGCTGTTTCGGGCGTCACCGCAGCTTGAGGCAAGAGCCGATTCCCCCAATCGAGGTCGGCAACCTCTCGCACCGGCAGGGCGTCGAACTGTCCGGCGTTTTTCGCACGCGCCCATGCAACGTACACGGCGTGCCACTCCCCGACGGACTTGCCGCCCGTGCTCATTTCAAAGTGGGCCTTGCGGTACTTCTTCTTCACCCGCTCGATGAGCTCTTTCTCCACGACAACGGCTTCTTCTTTCTCGGTCGCCCAATGCAGCGGAAAGAGGTGTGTGAGATCGCGGTCGCGCAAGTGTTCGATAAGTCGGCGTTCCGGATAGGCCGAGCGGCCGACGTACAGCGTGGCGGCGTGCCCTTTCACCGCGCCAATCATGTCCATCATGTTCGAAAGCAGCTTCCGTCGGTGCTTGGGGCAGTGACTCATTCCGGCCTTAGAGAGCAGTTTGTCGCATTTCGGGTGCCGGCACCGGCGCTGGATCAGTGGCATGTCGCCCTCGCATGTGTGTGTGCCCCAAAGGTAACTTATAGGTTGGTGTTCGGGCAACGCGCGCCGCGGAACAGTCTCGCCGGTGAGCGAAAGCAACACCGACGATCTGCTGCGTGAGATTGGGCGCCGGGTTGCGTCGATTCGGCGCGAGCGTGGATGGACCCAAGACCGGCTGGCGACGGAGCTGGCGGTATCCGTCAAGTACGTCCAGCGCATCGAAGGCGGACGCGAGAACTTGACGGTCAGGTCGTTGGTGAAGCTGGCCGATGCGCTCGGTGGACAGCTGCAGCTCGACATCGAAACGAACGTCACCGCCGGCTCCGTTCAACCATAGCCGGCGGCGGTACGCGGCTCGCAAATGCTCCAGCCGAACCGCGCGTGTCCGGCGACGAGTTGACTCATCGCATCCCCGACCCACGCCGGAGGCCGCGCAATCGCCTCCGGCGGCACAGGCAGCGGAACGGTAGTTGTCTTCCTGTACGCCGCCCATTCGTCGCTCTCCGCGTAGCTTGTCGCCGCAGAGAACATCGCGTCGGTTTCCAAACTGCTCCAAGCGCTCCAGCTGAATCGGGCGGCTTCGAACGCCGTGTCTCCACTTTCGTCGCCAAAGGAAGCGTCCAGCATGAACAGACGTTGAGCCACGAACCTCGGCCAGCGGTGCACGTACTTGAGCTCGTCGGAGCTGAACAACTCGACCTCGACGCAGCGCTTCGCATCCCACGCAGCCTGCCGACATCGATGCGAACCGTGCGCCGCGCCGCACGCCGTCTCGTAGGTGCACACGTCGCCGACCAGCAAGTCAGCGAAGCTGTGCCGCAACACGAATTCGGAGCGACGCTCGCCAGCCCGTGAACCGCGCGTCCAAGGCGCCGACCCGAGAACGGGCGACCCAGTGACTCCGCCTTCCCCGTCCCACCTGGCCAAGAACGGAGCCTCCACATCGGCCAGACGCGCGCACGTTTCGTCGACATCGAGTTGAAACCCTGCCAGGGGACTGCAAGCGCAATCGACGACCGATGTCGTGACGGTGGCCGTTCGTAGTTCCTTCACGACGTCATCGACGGCAATCAGCAATGCGGTCACCTCGCCAATGATGCACGCGGCCGCCTCGTGCTGGCCGAGCAGATAGGTCCGCGGCTCGTTGCCGTCGCCGGTCCATACGAGCGCCACCGGGTCGAGCCACGGAGCGAAGGTGGAAGCCCCCCGACCACAATGGGGCAACTCTCCGCTCCACGAGCCGGTGCCGCAGGCCATCGAGACCGCGGCGGACAAGAGAACAACCGCGTCGACGAAGATTCGGCCGGCGTGACGCGGTGCCAGCGGATCAGGATTCATGGCCCCAAGACCACCACTCGTCTCCGACAGCCTGTGTCGCAGCCGCGCGTCATCGTCACCCCTTCGGCTTCACGGTCCATTTGAGCTGTACCGGGCTACCGTCGAACAAAGGGCCGTCGCTACCGCCCTGCCTCAACCAGTAGATCGGATTCTTGAGCCACCCTCCCCCCATCGAATCGTGGTCCACCGTGTCGACGTCCTCCATCTCAATCACGAGTTTCGATGTGGCCGTGATTTTCGTCGAACAGGTCTCGTTCCAGACGGCCGTCGTCGTGTCCCAGGCCGTCGATGTGACGCAGATGACCTTCTCGTCGACACGCAACACCACGCGCGGGTCTGGCAACCCGCCGAGTCCGTCCCAGCTGCCCCCGGTGGCCGGGTCCTTCTCTGGGACCTTCGCGCTGACGAAAGTGAACGTGTAGGTCAGCCCCGAAGCCGCAGTGCACGCGCCGTGGAGACACACCTGGGTAGTGCTGCACTTGTCGTGGCCGACACAGTTACCGCAGGACCCGAACTCGCAGACCTTGCCGGCTGGGCACGCCGTGGGCGGGGCCGGGTGACCGCAACCGTCCGCGCCCTTGGAGCACAGCACGACCTGGCTTCCCTTGCATGCGGTCGTACCCGGTGTGCATTCGTCGGTACACGCCTTGACGCACGTGGTGCCTTTGCAGGTCTGGAACGTCGGACACGCCGCTGGCTGGGACATGTGCCAGCACCCCGAAGCGTTTTGGATGCACGTCCGAATCAGACCCTGCGGCGTGCAGGCCGTCGTCCCCGCGGTACAAGACACGCTGCACCCGGGCCCGGCGTCGAACCCCGATGACGCGCCAGAGGAACCTCCCGATGTCGACCCACCCGACGAAGACGCCCCCGACGAAGCCCCCGAGCTGCTCATGGAGCTGCTGCTGCCTCCGGTTGGATAGCCTCCGCCGCCGCCCGTAGCACCCGACGCGCAGCCGAACAGGGCGACGCCGAGCGATGCCATCATCAGGATTGTCTTCGCCATCATTCCCCCTCGTTCGTATCCGGCCACGCACACCTTGTTGCGTTGTGCCGTGAAGCCTCTGGTCGCCTTGTTTGCGATTTCCCGGCCATGAACCAATGTGTTGCGTTGGCAAGACTACCCTATAGAATCGGATATGACATACTCAATATGTAGTTTTGCCCCATGCAACACATCCTTTCGGTGTCCGACGCGTCGCGTAGGCTGGAACACGCCAACGAGGGGGGTAGAACGTGCCGCGCCGGCCCCAGGACAGCGACGTTGCGCGCGAGATGGCCGACGGCATCGGCGATCGGCTGCGTGTGCTGCGCGATCGAAGGTCATGGACGCAACAGGAGGTCGCTGCACGCATCGACCTTTCGACGGAGAGCTACGCGCGCATTGAACGCGGCCAGTCGTTGCCGAGTTTTCCAACCCTCAAGCGGCTCGCCGACACCTTCGAAACAACCGCGGGGACGCTGCTTGGCGACGAGACACGCGGCATCGCCGAAGACGAGTCGTCGGGCTACGAGCTTCCTTCCTCCGGCGAACAGCGCGAACGACGACGTGCGCGGTTGCGCAAGGTGAGGCGCCGCAATCCTCGCGAACCAAACGAGCCCGAGGTGCAACGGGTGCGGCGGCGACGTGCCGCAACGCTTGTCATCCCCTCGCAGCGTCGTGTGCAGGACAGCGGCGAGAGTTCGCACAACGGCCGCGAACCGAGCCCGATGAGCGGCGTGAGGCGCGTGACTCGCGATACCCTCGTGGAGGACATTGGAGCGGAACTCGATGTCCTGGACATACCTGACCTGCGCGCCGTGCGGTCGCTCGTCCGGCATCTCGCCGAGCGCCAGGCCGAGGTATTTGAGCGCCTCGAGCAGGCTGAGCGCCGCACGGATGAGGGCGTAGACCCCGGCCCCAAGTGACGACGAGTGGGGGCTACCCCAACGTGGGCGAGCACAGTTTCGGCCTCGCCAACTGTTCCTTCATCTTGGTACCCCATACTTGTCGAGCGCCACGCCGGATCTTCTCGCTCAACAACGGGATCTCTTGCTGCAGCGACGGACGTCCCGTGTTGGCGGGCGACTGTGAAAACAGAGACCGACAGAGCGGATAGATGGGTAACACCGACGCCGCGCTCTGCCAGTCAGGGAGGCGCTCGAAACGGATGTCGTCGCCGGTCGCCGCGGGCAACTCGTCCAGGTCGGGCTCGACGGTCACGAGCGACTCCCGAGCAGGTGCTTGGCCACGTTCATGCCGACGGTTCCTCGACAGCCGCGAACAGATCCCTTTGTCTTCCACCGCCCTCGCGACGGTTGCTCAGCCAGCCCTTGAAGTCGTTCAGGTCGATGCATACATACGCCTTGGCCGCGAGCTCTCGCCGCATCTCCGGCTCGAACACGGTGCAGTAGAGTGCACGCTCGACCCTCCAGTCGCGCAACGGCTGACCGGTCTTGGTGCGGAGGAATCGATCGATGTGCGCCTGGAACTTGTCGAGTCCGCCACGCCGAAAGCCGGTCTGGGATCGCTTGCACGAGCCGAAGCGCACGATCTGCCTGCCGCCGTCCACGGCGACGAGGTCCAACTCTACGCCAGCGCCCACACGGGTCTTGTTCCAGTAGCCGCGAACCATCTCGGTAAGCTGGAAGTCTCCAACACCCTTGCGGCTACATTCGACCGTGAGCTGACGAACCGCACGCTCGAACGTCCAGCCCTCGTGCTCCATGAGCAGCTCGGAGCAGCGATCCAACGGCGCCTGCAGCGGCTGAATCCGGGCGGCGCGAACGTTGCGCCCGACCGCCTTGAGCCAGGCCGCGAGGAAGTTGTCGCGCAGCACATATCGGGCCTTGCGGCCACCCTGCACCTCGAAGATCGGCTGCAGCTTGGCGACCATTTCGTAGCGCTGCGTCAGGATGGCAAGGTACGCGCTCAGCTTGCGTTCGTCGCCCGAGCCGGCTCGGGCGTACTCGGCGCGCAACACGCCCAGAGGGCACGGCCCGTGTTTGGCGACCAACCGGAGCAGGCTCTCGTAGCTCCCTCGCAGCTCTGCGAGGAACCAGTTGGCGGCCTCGTCCTTTAGGGGGCTCGGGCCCTCGAAGAACAGCCGGCGCAGCGTGTCTGGGCGGTGGTCTTCTTCGGCAACCAACACGCCCTGGTCGAAGCAGTCGCGGTAGAACTTGGGGACTCCTTCGAAGAGCGTCCACAGGAACAGCTGCTGGCGGGGGTCCGAGATGCCGTGCGCCGCGAACATCTCGAAGAGCGTCTCGAAGTCCCAGTGGCCGACCGCGATCGTGTCGGTGACGCGATTGAACAGCGGCGAGTGGCGACCGTCGAGCAGCGCGCTCATCTCGGTGTGGATCGAGCCCAGCACGAAGAGGCCGCCGACCGTGGTGTCGCGCAGTTGGTCGACCTGTCGTTGCAGGTGCGATGTGAAGGGAGCGAGCGCGTCGCGATGGAAGTACTGGAACTCGTCGATGATGACGATGAAGCCCGCGCGACAGAGCTGCCCGATGGCGTTGGCCATGTCGGAGAACGTGCGGAAGCGATGAGCGATATCGACGTCGACGCGGTGGTCCTCCAGCGCCTCCTGGAACGACTCGACGACGCCCCGCTCGTCGCTGTCGGGAACCTGCATGTAGAAGTGGCGCTCGGGACGTCGCGCGAGCGCCTCTTGGATCAGGCGCGTCTTGCCGATGCGCCGCCTGCCGGTGATCGAACAGAAGAACCACGTACCCCGCGACAAGATCTGGTTGACGTCGCGAAGCTCCTTGGATCGCCCGTAAAAACTCCATCCTGTTAGATGGTTCAGAGCCATATCACGATTAGATAACTCGGGTTTCCTAATGTCAACGTCCCCTGCACATCAGGACGGTTTCTCCCACCTGCGACACGATGGGCGCGTAGACCCCGGCCCCAAGTGACGACGAGTTGAGGCTACCCCAACGTGGGCGAACTCAGTTCGGCCTCGCCAACTGTTCCTTCATCTGGGTGCGGTGACGTGCGTGAATCAGGACGCGATCGCAGTTCGTGCACAGAGACGCCGCGCAATTGGTGAGCAACGGGACCTGCTCGCCACATGTGCACGTGAACCACCGCACCAAGCCCACCAAGGTCTTGAGACTCTCCAATTCAGCGGGCGACAGGAGGCCTTCGTATTGGCCCTCAGTTTCGGCAGCGTCATCGATCGGCTTGACGTATTTCGCGACCGTCTTGCGGTGAACGCGCAGCTCTTCAGCGATCTGCCCGGTGCGCCACCCCTTCTCACGCAGGTCACGAATGCGGCGAATCGTTGTTTTCGGAAGGCGGCGAGGCATCAGGGACTCCAAACGGGGGCTCTCACTCCATATAGTGCCATGTAGTGCCAGTATCTGAGGAGAGACCTACTGCCATAAACTACCTTATTTTACCATCTTGGACTCCCGCAGGTGCCGCGCCGCGCTCGACGTTGGTTCCGTTGGACGGCAGGAAGAAGAACCGTACGCTGGCGTGCCGTGACTACCTCCACTTGCTGCGCGAGGGCATACGCCCACAGCCGAGCGCGTTGAGCCTGCTCGTAGTTCGCGAGTGGCCCCAGGCTCGCAAGCCCTGGTGGATCGCTGATCGAACAACGCCTACCACCTCGTGACTGGGGCAAGGCACATTGGATTTGCGCGGCCGCAACGAGCCGTGTTTGTGTACGGTATCGCGGGAGGGCCACGAAGGGTTGCAAGCGTGCGCAGCGCTGGTAGACGGCCGTGGCGATCGCGGACCAACCGGAGATGACCATGGCAACGCCGAAAACCCTCGCTGACAAGGTCGCGGCCGCGGGAGGTCTGCAACACCTGCTCGTCGCGGGGCTGCGTCTTGGGCCCGCCGTCGCCGTCATCGACCCCGATCACGATGGCGTCGAAGGGCTGCCCGATATGTGTCGCGGACGGCCGGTCGTGCTGCGATGGGCCTTCGCGACCGAGTTGAAAGCGGACCGCACCGACAACGACAACTTCAGCTACGTCTACGGCGCCGACCGCCAACGACGCGAAGCACGTGTGCCCTACAAGTCGCTGTTGGCCGTCATCGGCGCGACAGAGGGCGGCCAACGAGCCCGCGGGATCCGCCGCACCGACCTGCCAACCTGGCTCAGCGACAGCAAGGGCGGGGCTGAGAACCTCGAGGCCATGCTCAACGCCCTGTTCGAGGGGCGTTCGACCAAGCAACCCGGCGGCGGTGTGCAGTGGCGATTCCAGGTGCCCGACGATCCCTCCACCATCGACCCGGATCGCTGCCAGGCCGACAAGCGCGCCGCGCTGCGGTGGCTGCTCGATCGAGACGGCGCCAACACCGTCTTGATGATCGATCACACCGCCGCAGGAGCGCGATTGGATTGGCCGATCGCCGGTCCCGTTACCCAGTGTCCGCTGCAGCGAACCGCGCCGTTTGGCGATCTCCAGGTCACCGGGATCGACGTGCGTTGGACCCTCCAACCGCCCGGGCAGATGAAGCGGCGATTCCGCGTGCCGTGGGGCGCCCTGCTCGCGATGCAGGATGTGCGAGACGGCAGCGGCTGGTTCTGGCCCGCCGACTTCCCCGACGCGGGCTTCCACGCCGTCTTCGGCAAGTTCCCAGCCTACGAGGCGCTGCGACCGTTTCGGGGCGTGCCATTCAACTACCGCATGGTGAAGGCGACGGCCGATTTGAACCCCGTTTTCCTATCGCCGCCGCCCGAGGTCGACAAACGCGTCGCCATCGAGGCCTGCCAGGCGCTGGGTGGAGCAGTCATCATCGCCGACCGCCGCGCCGACCGCGTGCAGCTGCCGGGTGAATGGGGCGAGGTGCCGATCATCGCGGTGCCACTGCGGCTACCGGGTCTCAAGGCGGATGCGAAGATCACAGGCCTGTTCGTCGAGACCAACATGCCCGATCACACCGGCAGGATTCAGCGCGTCCGGTTGCCGTGGCGGTCGATCTTCGCGGTCGCGACCAACGAGGGTGGGCTGCACGTACAAGCGTGGCCGGACGACTACCCAGCTGGCATTCGCAAGGCCCTCGACGCCGCCGTAGAACTCCACGAGACGGGCGAGGTGGCCGAACGCGAGGGCCTTGAACGCCCTGCTGAAGGCGAAGGGCTGCCGGACGCAGGGGTCGCGCTTGGCAGGAGCGAAGACGGAAGAATCGTGTTGGTCCTGCGCCAGCCCGTCAGCCCCGAGATCGAGCCTGGCAAACGGCACGTCCTGCAGATGGAGTTCATGTTGCCGCGCGCCGAAGAACCGGCGAATCAGGCGTAGTCCGTTCCGCCCGAGACTGAAGCGCCGGACGGCTGTCGATTCGCAGCCGCACCGCCCGACTCACGAATCCGGCCCGAGTTCTTGCGGCGAACCACAGTGCGTCGCGACGTCGCGAGTTCGTCATTCTCAGTTGCCACGGCCGCCCCCTGCGTATCAGAACGGGCCGACTCGGAAGCATCAGGGCGCAACAGCACTTTCGGTTTCAGCGGGAAGAAATCGCCTTCGTTGACGACCGACACCGTCTTGCCGCGGTACGGCCCGTTCGACCGAGCATCGGTGACGAGAGGCTTGTGGCGCTTGCGCAACGCACGCAGGACGCCGTCGAGGTAGTCGGTGGTGCGTCGTTTGCGACTGCGATTGGTTGCTCGACCCAGCAATACGATGAGGCGCTTGCCGCGCGGAGTGGCAGCTTCGATCCGCGTTCGCAGAGAGCCAGGTCGCGACAGCTTCTCCCTCAGTGAAACTGCGAATGCGTCGCCGATGTAGACGATCTCAAGCGACTCTTCGGGCGCGATATGGGTGTCTTCTGGGACGGTCGCCGACAGGATGACGAACCAGCCGTTGTGAGACAGGTATGGGTGCCGGTCGGTACTAACCGCGCGGAGTAGGACGGCTTCGGTGTGCCAGTTGATGAAGGCCCGCCACTCCGGGCCAGTACTCGTTTTGATGGGCATACCCCGGCGTACTACTTGGGTCTCTTCATGTCCATCGGAACGTGAAGAACCAGCGCGGATCTCATCGACTCCAAGCTACTGCCCCGGCGGCCCCGAGCCCCGGCCTGGGAGAGGACGTCTCGTGACGCGGGATCTCCGCCATGTCAGGATGGCGGGAAGGCGCGGACTCACGGTGGCCACAGCGAGAGATGACGCCCCGAAGGACCTCGATGGCCAAGGCAGAGCAACTGAAGGCGCTGATCCGCAGTCATGCCGATGGCGATGACGCGCGGTTCTACGCCGTGGCGCTGCAGGTCGCCGCACGGGCCGCGCGGTCAGGCCACGGTCGGATGGCCCAAGAACTCCGCGATCTGGTCGACCAGGCCAAGGCGCGAACTGCCAAGGCCGAGGCAGGCCGCACGTCTCATCCGGTCCCAATCGCCCAGCCTCGCGGTGAGCTGGCTGGGTTGCTGACGGTTGCTTATCCGAAGACCCGACTTGCCGACATGGCTCTTGCCCAAGACCTCGAACAGCGTCTGCACCGCGTCATACGCGAGCAGCGGCGTCGCCGGCACCTCCGTAGCCACGGGTTCGATCCCCAGCGCAAGCTGTTGCTCATCGGTCCGCCGGGGACGGGCAAGACGATGACGGCGTCGGCACTCGCCGGGGAACTCGGGCTGCCACTGTTCACGATTCAGCTCCACGGACTAATAACCCGGTTCCTCGGCGAGACGGCTGCAAAACTCCGGGTCGTTTTCGACGCCATCGCCGAGACTCGCGGCGTCTACCTGTTCGACGAGTTCGACGCGCTCGGCAGCCAGCGAGGCGGTGGCAACGACGTGGGCGAGATCCGGCGCGTGCTCAACTCATTTCTGCAGTTCATTGAGCAGGATGCATCCGAGAGCTTGCTTGTTGGCGCCACCAACCACGTTGGTCTGCTCGACGAGGCCCTCTTCAGACGTTTCGACGCGGTGTTCGAGTACGCTCTGCCGACGTCGGAGATCGCCACCCTCGTGATGCAGGACCGCCTCGCGCTACTCGACACCGGCCACGTGGAGTGGTCCGAGGCCACGTCGGCCAGCGAAGGCCTGAGCCATGCCGATCTGACACGCGCCTGCGAGCAGGCTGCCAAGGACGCGCTGCTCGACGATCGGATGGTGATCGACACACGCGGCCTCGTCTGCGCGCTATCGGAGCGACGAGGGATGCAGCGGTAGAACGGCTGTATTCCAGCTTGGAGAAGTCGCGTGCCGCACAGTCGAGACAGAAAGCACCTCCGAGTTCCCACTGCGCCGTGGCGAACAAGGCAGCCCTACACCCGTCACCCGGGCGGTGGTGGTGGGCGAAAGCCCGTCGAGCCGGCCGCAGGTCGGGCCGCACATGGTCAGCGCCTTCGCCGATCCATCGAGGGTGCTCGTGATGTTGCAAGGGCACGGGTGAACGCAACGGAGATCGACGTCGAGGGGAATACCCCAGGCATCTACCTTGAGTTCGAGTCGTTCCCCGGCCTCGACTTGGCCCTGACCAGCCTCGAGAAGCGCCGAAAGAAGGACCCACGCAAGCACATCGAGGTTGTGTCGGCTCGCGGAGAGACGACGGCGGAGGGCGTTAACGACACCACGGTGCAGCACGCAACCGTGTTCGTTCCCGATGTCGAGATCACGCACTTCATCTCGCAGCTTGAGAAATACGAGTCCCAGCCCCCCGAAGGCAGAACGAAGCCGCGTCACGCGAATGCGTACGACCGGGTGGCGAGTATCCGCCTGGCAGAGCTCCGTGCGCTTTGGACAGACGACGCGTCGGCGTACCCTGCCAGAGCGGACCAGCCGATCTGGTGGGAGGTCTGGCTCCGACGCACCGACGGAAGCGAGCTCAGGCGTCTCCACGACTTCGCCGATCAGACCGGTGTACGCGTTGCCGATCGACGCCTAGTGTTCGAAGATCGCATCGTGACCTTGATACGTGGTACGGCCTCCGACCTTGCCTTGTCCCTCAACGTTCTTGGCGACATCGCGGAGATGCAGCGGGCCAAGGAGACCCCCTCATTCTTCATGAGCGAGCGTCCAGCGGACCAGGCAGCGTGGGTCGATGAGCTTCTTGGGCGAATCGGACATCAGGGTGGCAACCCTCCAGCCGTGTGCGTCTTGGACACCGGCGTCAATCGTGGGCACCCGCTCTTGGGCGGCGCGCTCCCTGCCTCCGACTGTCACACAGTGGACCCAGCGTGGGGCGCGCACGATCACAACGGTCACGGTACGGCGATGGCCGGACTGGCGCTGTTCGGCGACCTGGTACCAGTGCTCGACTCGAACGAAGCGGTCACGCTCGCTCATCAGCTTGAGTCCGTGAAGATCCTACCGCCTGCCGGTGCCAGTGATCCCGACTTGTACGGTGCGATCACGGCCGAGGCGGCGAGTCGACCCGAGATTGAGGCACCGGACCGCCCGCGGGTGTTCTCGATGGCCGTCGCCTCGACGGATGCGCGCGACCGAGGCCAGCCGACCTCCTGGTCTGCGGCGGTGGACGCGCTCGCAGCAGGTCGTTCTTTCGACCCGTCCGACAGCGGACTGAAGTATTTGGACGACGACGATGCGGCCTACCAGCGGCTGTTCGTGGTCAGCGCCGGTAACGTCGGTGAGCTCGACCTGGTCGCGGAGCATCTCAACCGCAGCGATCTGGAAGCCATTCATGACCCCGGGCAGGCTTGGAACGCGCTCACTGTGGGGGCCTACACGAACAAAGTGGTTATCCAAGAGTCCGACTGGGAAGGCTGGTCACCGCTGGCCGAACGCGGGGAGCTCTCTCCGTGGAGTACCACTTCGATGGTCTTCCAGAAGACTTGGCCGCTGAAGCCCGACGTGGTGTTCGAGGGCGGCAACATCGTTCACGACGCTCTGGGGGCCATCGACTTCCCGTGTGACGACCTCAACCTCTTGACGACCTACTTCCGCCCGCACGAAAAGGCATTCGTGTCGACCTGGGCCACCAGCGCCGCCGGCGCTCTCGGAGCGCGGATGTGCGCCCGGATCCTCGCGGCGTACCCGACTGCGTGGCCGGAGACGGTGCGGGCGCTCGTCGTCCACTCGGCCGAGTGGACGCCCCGCATGCGCCAGCACCTTGTCGACGCTGGGGGCCGGACGGCGCGAGGTCGGCTGGTTCAGCGCTACGGCTACGGTGTGCCGGACCTCGGACGGGCGCTCCGCAGCGCGGCGAGCGCAGTGACACTCCTCGTCGAGGACACCATCCGGCCGTTCGACGAGGGCGGCCTGCGGGAGATCTACTTCCACGACCTGCCATGGCCCCGAGATGCCCTACTGGCGCTCGGTGATGCGCAGGTCAGGGTCCGGGTGACGCTGTCCTACTTCATCGAACCGAACCCCGGGCGTCGTGGCTGGCAGACGCGGCATCGCTACCAGTCCCACGGGCTACGCTTCCAGGTGAAGAGCGCGACAGAGTCGGCCGAAAGGTTCCGGAAGCGATTGAACAAGGCGGCCATGAACGAGGACGACGAGCGGCCGTCCGCGAGCGGTCACAACGACGGCTGGTTCCTCGGCCCCACAGCCAGGGACCGGGGCTCCATCCATTCGGACGTACTCACCGGTTTCGCGGCGGACATCGCCGAGCGCGGCTCCGTCGCAGTCTTTCCTGTGACGGGCTGGTGGAAGGAGCAGAAGAGGCGCGACCGCAGCGAGAAGGGCGCGCGGTACGCGCTGATCGTGTCCATCGAGACCGATGACGTGGACGCGGACATCTGGACCCCAGTCGCGAACCAGATCGAGGTCAGCACGGTCATCGAGACGTAGCGATCCGTAGTGAACCTCGACCGGTAGGATGAGCATCGCCGTGACCCAGACTGCTGCGGCGCTGTTTGTGGTCAGATCAACCGAATGACGCTCTGCGATCCCCTCGACAACGATTGTTCGAGACCTGCGCAAACTGAGGGAGCTGTACTGTCAGCCGCCGCAACAAGGCCGACCACGCGGGACGGCGTCGCCGCGAGTTTGGCGTCAGTATCCGTCGAGTTTCGGCTACGATGCGGCATGGCGCAGACACCGTGTTTCGTACGTCGACCCGATAGAGTCATTCAGCCCGACAGGGGCCGGCTACTCGTCGCAGGGCGGCGCAGCCGAAGCGGAGCCGTAGAAGGGGCTCATGGCGAGACGCGCGGCGGCGGGAACGTGCCATCGTGTGGCGCGTCCGCCGACTGCAGAATCCGACGCTCGCGAAGCGCCATGATGCCCGTAGTTGTTGTCGCAGGGGCCGCGCTGGTCTCGGTCCTGAACCCGTCAATAGTCGACGGCAGCACTGGCCCTGTGCAGCTCTCCGGTGGCGTGACCTCGGTCATTTTCGACACCGAAGAGAGCCCGGCGAGTGCCCAAAAGGCCGCGGCGTTCATTAACAACCTGGGCCGGCAGCGACTGCGCCGCATCGTGGTGCATCGCTCCGGCTGCCGGGAGGTGGCAGGCGTCACGGAGGCATCGAGCGGGACCGGCGCCGGCCACTCTCTCTGGATTAGGATCGGCATGGCACGGCCAGAAGACAGGAAAGTCTCGGTGACGGTGATCGGATACCGAAAGACGTCCGCCAAGCCAGCCGCGCTGCACGTGGTGCTCGCCAGCGACACCCGCGAATTCCTACCGACGACAGCTGAATTCCGGGCGCTGCACTGGATCGTCGTCGCCGCCCGGAAGGTGCACTGTCTGCCGGAAGAGGCGATCCAAGCGCATCGCAGTAGACCGAGGACCCGCGCCTGCCCCGGGCGGTTCCTGCCCATGCGGACACTCGCGGACGAAAGCTGGAGCAAGGACGCGAAGTGGCACAACCACCTTGAGCATCGGCCCGCCGCCGGCCCGTATCGATCGCTCGCGGCGCTCAAAGCTTCCCTGACAGCAGGTCGTCGGTCCGACGACTGCGAAGGCGGCTCACGAATCCGCGTGAGAGACACGGGGCCGGCGGTCACTTCGCGGTCCGGACCGATCCGGTCGGCGCGGCTCTTTCGGGTGTCCGATCGACTGTCTTGCGGTCCGGTGGTGGACGAGTGCGTCGTCGCGCTCCGCACCCGCAGAGGCTGGTTTGTGCAGACTGCGCCCTACTACTGCAATGGCCGTATCGAGAATTTTCGCCGCAGAACAACGGAATCCAAGCTCCGGCTCGTTGCCAACGCTCGGGTTGTCGCGTGGGAGTACACTTGGTCCGATCTGACGTTTCGTGGGAAGAAAGGCTGGCGAAAAACCTGGTCGCATGGCCGCTTTCTGCGACTGTGTGGCGTCGTCGCGTCGGGCCGTGCGGCCTGCACCCGGCCGATCCCCCTCAGGTGCTGGGGCCACCGAGATCGGCATCAAGTCAGCTGGCTGTATCGACGCGGTCGCCTGCAACTCAGAGGAAAGCGACCAGAATCGGTCACCGACGTGGATTGTCCGGAACGTGCGTTCATACGGCTCTTGTTGCCCGGCGAATACCGGCTGCGGTTCCGCTAGAAGCGGGCGGAAGCCTCGGCGGGCAGCCGGACCCCGCCGGGATTCAGCATGTCTGGACGCTTCGGCCGATATCTGACAGTCACTGTATCTACGGCAACGCATCGTCAGCCGACTCATTGCCGGCGGCCAGCTGCTCAATCAGTGCGAAGACCAACCTGCGCTGTTCCGCCGTCAGAGACGTCCAAGCGCTGACCAAGGCGTATTGGCTGTCTGGCAGCTCGCGGTCTTCACCAACGAGATCGCCCAAACTGACTTTGAAATACACCGCAGCCTTGGCGAGCACCGGGAGGCTCAAGCCCACACGACCCGTCTCCCATCGCGACACGGTCGGTGCCTGGAGACCAAGCGCGGCAGCGACTTCCTCTTGGGTGCGGCCCCGAGCAAGCCGGATGCTGCGAAATCGGGCGCCGAGTCGGCGGAGCAGAGCTGGGTCGCGTGGCTTGGCCATGGCTGCGTTCACGCTGCACCCGTGCACCCGCTGTGGCCATGTTTCAAGAACGCATGTTGAGTTGATCTTTTAGATCATGCATGCGATGCGTTTTCCGACACTTCTGCACACGGAGGGCGCGATGCGACTGACCTGTCGGGCCAATGACTGTTGGCGCGAGCCGAACCGAAAGGGCTTTCTCTGCGGCGTCCACGACAAGGAGCTTGACAGGGCGATCAGCCGCATACTCGACGCCGTCGCGGAGGTCTCAGCCGACGTCTACGTGGGCCGAAGCGCGTACCCGGAGCGACGACTGCTGGAGCACGTTCGGGACAGCGGCAGCCGACCTCGCTGCAACCTCGCTGTGCTGAATTGGACGTGCGACTGGGGGGAGACGGAAGCCCTTGAGAAACGCGTCATCCGTGCCGCGAACGCTCGCTTCACGATGAAAGGGAAGAACAGGTCCAAAGACAGCGACGGCAAGTGGCGCTCGGACTGGAATTGCGTCTACATCGCGTGGATCCCCAAGGCGAACGGCGGCAGCCTCACGCGGTGGCCGGTGGTCACCGTGACGGATCTGGACCCATCTCGCCGACTTGTGCCACGGCGCGGCCTCTACCCGTTCCAGCCGATACGACTTGTGACAAGCGTGGAACCGGAGCAGGCATCGGACGAGCTGGGGCGGTTGGTGGAGTACCGCGGACGCACCAAACCGCAGGCACGGCGAAAATCCAGCCGTCGACAGCGGTAGTACACGCGCCGCACGGCACGAACCCGCCATTTCGCCGCGAGACCGAACTATGGTGGCGGACACCGACGGACGAAGTCGGTACCTACCTCGAAATCTCGCCCGGCACCGCGCTCCAAGGGTATGGCGGAGCTCCGCTATCAAAATTAGCGCGCGAGATTTCGGTAGCCCTCGCGGATATCAAGGTCTCTTTCGCAAGGATCTGGGATGTCGTTGAGCGAAACTGAGCAGTCGCCTGAACGCGGCCGAGTTCAACACACGCCGCCAGCCGTCTCACCCTGCAGCAAGCGGTAGAGCCCGCGAGCCTGCTTTTCGGCGAACGCCTCGGTCTCCATCTCCGCCATGCGTGCTCGCAACCCGCGACTCTCGTCACCGTCACTGTCCCGCCACCGTTGCTTCACGTCCTTCGCCTCGACGATCAGCGCGACGACCTCGGGGTCGTTCATCACCCGCCTGAAGAACGCCTTCGACCGCAACCGCCTCCGCCCCAGGTACGCGTCCAGGTTTCGGCTGTGGTGAACCCCGGCGTTGTGATCCTCGACCTCAAAGTACGACTTGGGTGCGGTCCCCCGCGCCAATCCGACCAGCATCCGCGCGGACCTTGGAAACCGCAGCGCCCCGACCAGCCAGGACGCAAGAGCCGACTCGGCACGGCCCAGCTCGTACAGCGAGAATCCGCGAATCAGCGCATACGCCGGATACACCCCCATGACGTACCGGGATGCCCTTTCGGCCGCTGCGAATCGACCCGCGTTGAGCAACACGGGCGCCCGTTCCGCAGCGGCGGTGATGTCTTGGTGGCACTTCTTCTCCAGCACGTCGATCAGCGCCAACGACGCGTCGAGGTCGCCCGCCCGGTTGAGCGCCTGTGCCTTGTAGATGAGGGCTCGGATGTACGGTCGCGTGTCCGTATCGAGCCACCAACGCTCCTTGGCGATCCTCTTGGGAAATGCCGACCGTCCGACTTCGATCGCCCGGTCAAAGTGCTTGACGGCGGCGCCGAAGTCGCACCGCTCCATCTCGACGAGTCCGCGGTAGTTGAAGCCGACCGTGAACTTCGGCCAACACTCGGTCATGAGTCGCGCAAGGGCTGCAACCCTGTCGTACTCGCCCTTGTTGAAGAGCGACTCCAACTCCTCCCACGCCTCGAGCGGCACGGCGCGACGGTTGCTGATCGTGCGCCAATAGAAGGGGTTATCCGCGTTCCAGTCGTCCTCCTCCTGGTCGCAATGCTTGAGCCGCCAGTCGATCATGTCGCGCAGCCACTGCAGCTCGTGGCGGTTGGCTTGCAGGGTCCTCGCTGACGAGACCAGGCTGCGTGGGTCGGCGCTCGCCAACTCGAACGTGAACTGCTGCAGCGCCTCGCGAAAGCCCGCCTCGACGCGCTCTTTCTTGTAGGCGTAGAGGTCAGGCAGATGGTCGAGATTGCTGCGAATCGCCGCGTCGATCTTTGCCCAATCGAACCGAACTTGCGGGTTGTCGGACTGGATCAGGTTACGGAAGACGTACGACTGCTCACCGGTCGCGGCAAGGGCCTCAGCCTTGGAGTAGATCGTGAACAAGGTGGTTTGCACCACCTTCTTGGTTTCGGGGTCACGTCGCCCTTGGACGACGCAGAGCTGGTTGCCTTTCTTGCGGACGTAGGCCACGGGTGCCTCCGGATGCTGGTTGTTGTGCAGACAGAATATTCTTGCACATCAAAGAGCAGCCGCCAAGCAGGCGCTCAACCAAGCTGTTTGAGGCGTTCCGTGAAGCGCGCCACCTTCTGCCGGCCTGCCTTCGTATCCCGTGCATCCCACCGTTCGACCAGGCGGACGTAGAGCCCTCTCGCCACCTCCGGCGCGGCCCCCTCGGCAAGCATCGCCGTCGCTTCGGCCGCCGAGGACCAGTTCCCGTCGGGTAGGCCGTCAAGCACAGCAAGCGCCTCCTCAAACCGACCCAGGCGCGCAAGCAGCCGAACGCGTACCGGCTGGTCGGCCACGCGATCCGTCCGCACGCACAACAGGGCATGCCCCAACGCCTGTTCCGTGCGCCCTGCCTTCACGGCGGTGGCACACAGCTTCCGGAACGCCCCAATCGTCACGCTGCGCTCGAATCGGGTCATGAGATGACCGAGGCGAATCTGCGCCTCAGGGACAGGGCGCCCTCGCGCTTCCAACCACCGCTGAACAGCATGGTTGTAGGGCTCGACGGTGCTCGGATGGTCGGCCACCAGCTTCAACGCGGCCTCGTGCCGTCCGGCCTTCTCCAACATATCGGCGACGCGCACCACGTTCTTCTTGTCGGCGTCTTGCGCGACGGTCACGGCCTCTTCGCACCGCCCGACCTTGAGCAATTCTTCTACCCACTCAACCGTGAGCCCAGTCCTACGCATGACATCGAGCCGCCCCTCGGCGTCGATCCGGCCATCCAATAGTTCGAGCACGAGCCTCCCGCCAAACTCGCGTCCCCACCAATCCTCGGTCGGCAGCGCTTCGACCACGGCGAGCGTGCGGTCCGCGAACCAAACGCTCTCGTCGGGCGTTGCGACGTCGCGAAGAACCTCCACCACGGGCTCGCCCATGCCGAAGCCGCCATGCTCCAGGGTGTCCCAGCGGTAGATGTGGAAAAGCGCTTCCCAAAGCCGCAGGCGACGCGCCGGCACGTCGCAAGCAGCGAGACAACGCCCCACGTCCTCCACGCACTCGCCGACGACGCAGGCGATCTCGCTCTCGTTGTCGCGGATACCGAGGTAGCCCGGCAAGACGCCGTGCGCGATGGTCACAAAGATGTCGGCCGCCCGATGTGTGTCGCCTCGCTGAAGCGCCGCATCTCCAAGCGCTTTGAGTCGTGCCAACGCCATGGACGCCACGCCAGAAGCACGCCAGTCGTGCCCGACGCCGCATACGATGGACGTCACCCGGCGGCCAAGCGCCTCGAGGTCCGCACCGTCCAACCTTGCCGGCAGCATGGCCGTGATCACAGTGCCGATGCTCGGGTCGTGGTCGTGCAGGGCCAGGATGATGTCCGTGAGGGCGTCCTCGCTCAGCCACGCCAATCGCTGACGCAAGTCGGTTCGCCTCATCGATCCCTCCGTAACCCCGACATCGTCACCGCCTCCTACCGCCTTTGCGCTTGCCACGTTTGGCCTTCCTCTTGGACTTCCGTCCCCGCTTGGGCGGCTTGACAGCCCGGCTTGATGGCCGAGTTGACGCCGTGGATTTGGCGCCGACCGGTTCGTTGAACCACGCCCAGCCGCTGAGCCAACTGTGGATGTCGTCCCGCTCGGCGTGCTCGAGGTGTTCGCGCAACCACTGCGGCGTCGACCATCCCCCTGCAGACGCTTCATCGGTGACGTCATGGACGCCTACCAGCAGCGTGTCGATCGCACCTCTTGCGAACGCTGCACGCAGCCGTGGCGCGAGGTGCGCCGCGCCCAGGTCAAGCGCCATCGAGACGAACCACCCACCGAGCGCGCTCCCGGCCTTGTCCGGGATCGCGTCGATGCAGGCCACCAGGTGCTCGGCGACCGATTCGACGGTGACGTGGCCGGCTGCAGCGGCGAAGATCAGGGCCTCGGCCGCCATCTCGCGCAGGGTCGAAGGTGCCGATTCGTCAACAACCGCCGCGACCAACGCCTCGCAGGTGCCACCCGAGGTGCGGTGCAGCGCGGCGGGAACGAACTCGCTGATGCCGTCTCCAAGCAGGTCGTCGACAAAACGTCGAGGTGCGTCTTGGATGCACCGTGCTGAATCGAATGCTGGAGCTCGGCGCGCCCGTTTCGGAGGCGTTCGCCCGTTAAATGCACCACCGTAAAGGCGCACTGCGCCCGATTCCATCTCGGTGCCACAACGCCACGGCGATCTCGGCCTCGACGAGCCAGTCACCGTCGATGGACGCGCTTGTAGTCCAAGTCCCACTTTGCCTTCCATCGACGAAGGGCGTCCCTTCCACTCGCTCGAGATATGTGACCGGAGAGCGCCAGCACAAGTCCGACGACGCTCGCGCCCCCGCCGCCGAAGACAAGAGTCTTGTTGTTCGCGGCCATGCCGGTCCCCGCAGCTACTGCGCCAACGCCGCACGCCACCCATCCCACGATTATGCGTCCGACGCCGGCAACCTCCGGTCGTGCAGGAGCGTCCCACGGTACGCGATGGAGCCTGCGCCCAATCCGGACGGTGCGAGTCCGCGGTGGCCCGACGGCCCGCCGTCGGTCGCCCGCGCCTGTTCGGCCACGTGACGAGTTTCGGTTCGTGTGTTGCGCCGGCGTCGCTGGTTGGATGCCCCGCGAATGGCGGACCGTCTCACCAGTCGCGGCGCTGGACCGGCGTGTCTGCGACAGTTTTGCCCGCGCTTCCGTGCCAAGCGTACTGTGTGATTCCGCCAACGAGAGCACCATTTCGAATTGCTCACGGGCTCGTGGCACGTCGCCCGCCCGCAGGTAAGCGTCCCCGGCCAGCGCCAGATATCGAATGGCGATCGGGTGTTTCTGCCAGGCCAGACGATATGCCTTGGCCGCCTGCCGATGATTCCCGGTCCGCGTATGCTGTTCTGCGAGTTTCTCGATCGCCGACGCAGTCTTGCCGTCGGCCCGCGCCTCTGGGACGAGCGCAACGCCGAATACGGCAATGACAATTGCCGAAACGCCACACAACCGTTTCGCATATGTCAGATTTCGCACTCGCCCGCTCGTATCCCGACGAGCAACTTCAGGTGGGTTGTCTGGAACGGCCAGCGGAGCCAAGCCAACTTGTCCGGCCTCGGTCGGTTGCATCAACACGGGTGAACTCCATTGGTCGTTGATGATGAAAATACACGGTTGCCCTGCTCAAATCGAGGCCGTCAGGGTGTGGAGGATGCGGTTCGTGACAATTCGGGGACGAGTGATTGCGCAACACACGACGAGCGGTCAGACCACCGGTCTGAAACCGCCAAATTCGGCCTCGCCACGCCCGGAAAAACCGCCCAAACGCAACACTATAAGCCCATCGCTCGGGAACGATTGAAACGCTAAACGCACGACTGCGCTCCAATCCGCCGATTTCGCCTCGAAACCACCAACCCAAGAATTTCAGCTACTTCCGCCGCACGGTCGGGAACGATATGTTAACGTAACCCATTGAAATTCAAGGATGTGAGCGTTTTCGACTCCCGGCGCCTCCACCAACCACGATACCCTCAACAAAGGTCATCACCAAGTCCCTGGCGGCGCGGCCGAAGGTCAATGCGCATCGTTGTGAGATGCTCATGCCGAGCGCGAAGGTCTCATCGCCGCGTCCGCATTTGCACCCATTCTTTGCCAGCAACGACCTGCGTCCCCGACAACACCTCACCGGTCTGGACAAAATGCCGCTGAATCCGCATCGAATCGGGCTTCATGACGCACCACGCCGCCGGCACCTGGCCCTCATCGACCACCTTCAGCCGCTCCGGACGCCCGCGCTTATGCACAACGAACTCGCCCAACACCAACGACCTCCGATCTCCCAACGCCGCTAACAACGCCTCGTTCGCCGCCGCCAGCTTCTTCTCGACCGCCTTCTTCTCCGCCCGCAACTCCCACGCCATCTGCGCCAGCTCCGCGAGCTCCTCTCCGACATTCGAGCTACTTCTCAACCGACCATCGCCCAGCCGGCCACCTGCCAAACCGACTGGCACCGGCAACAGCCACTTCTCTTCCGCACCGACCGATCTTGCCGCAACCGCCACGGCCGTCCCTCGGCCGGGGTCACGGCCCACTGCGGTGTAGTCCCGAATCCACGCACACGCCGCCGGATCGCCCTTCTTCGCAAACTTCCGATACGCCGCGCAACTGACGTACCAGCCGCCGCCGTGGCGCGGTCTGGCGCACACGGTTGGTCGACCACAATCTGGGCAACGCCGCACCGCGCTTGGAATCGGTGGTGTCTGCTCAGCCCCCATCTCGCCGTCCAATTCGCACTGCAGACACCGCGTGCAGCCTGGCACAGCGGCCAGCCTCGGGAGTGGAATCGGCGCGCCACAATCCGCCACGACACAGCGCTGCAACTGGTCGCAGTCGAACATCAGCGCCCCGCCAACAAAGACCGACACCTCGGGCGCGGCACAGCTGGGGCAGCCGATGTGGTCATAGCCACGGCCGAGGTTCGCCATCGTCGGCTCATCGCCAACGGCCTCCGCTAGCCCTTCATCCGCGATTGCACCGTGGTGGCCACACGCACATTCTGCCGTCACATCGCTCACTTTCATCACACCTCCATGGCAAATTGGCCGCGCATTGTTTAGACGGCATGAGACAGGATGTGACCGACGACCGCCGTTACCCGGTAGGTCACAGCCCGTCTCCCCACCTCCACACCATGCCCACATGCCAACGCCGCCCCCAGGGTCCGGTACCACCGACGCTCAGCAACACGACGCCCAGCACAACGGCACCCAGCACGCAGACAGGGCGGTCCGCGACGCAGCATCGAACGTCAGCGCTGCTTCGCAGGGGGCCAGATCCGCGCGGATGTGGCGGCGCGACCACAACCTCGGTGACGGCCCCGTCCACGACCTCCACCACCATCTGCTTGCAGCCGGCATCGACATCTCGGTCCGCGCCAACTCAAACAACCAACCGCTGCACCTTCACCACCAGGCCGGCCGACCGCGGGCCGTCCTCAGCGACCGCTTGATGCCGGGCGGCACACGGTTCTGGCTCGCCCACGCTCTCGCTCATCACGTCTTCGATGACCCCGTGCCATGCCACTGCCCGCCGCCGACGCTTACGCCCAGCGAAATCCGCGCGATGACGTTCGCCGACTGCCTCCTGCTACCGCTGCGGCCCGCCCGGGACCTCGGCGACCCCAGCGCCGCAAGCTTGCTCTATGGCGTCACGCTCCCCCTGGCGCGCAGACAGACTCGACGGGCAATGACCGGCTCACCCCCGAAGAACCTGCGCGTGAGTGTCCTTGTCGACTACCGGGAAGAGCGCTCCGGGGTGCCCGACCTGCTCGCGGGCCACGCAGACCTCGACGTCCATTCCGTCGCCCTCCCGGTCGGCGATTACCTGCTCGCGGGGACGCTGCTCGTCGAGCGCAAGACGAGCTCGGACTTCGTGGCGAGCGTTCGCGACGGCCGCTTGATTCGGCAGCTGGCCGCGCTATCGAGAACATCCAATGGCAGTCCGCCCGTGCTGATGCTCGAAGGCGACGGCAGCGGCGCTATACCAAGCCTCGGCGGTCCACAGCGGCGCGGGCTGCTGGCGTGGGCGGTGGTGAGCGGCGGGGTGTCCGTGGTCCCATCCAGCGGGCCCGCCGACACGGCACAGCTGCTCACAACGATGGCCAGACGGTGCGCGATGTTGACCAAGGGGTCCGGCTCGAGTCGGTCTCGAACGACGCGCAACAAGCACCGCGCGCAGTCGCCTCGCCGCGGGAAGAACGGGCCGGAAGCGGTACTGCAAGCGATCGACGGTATCGGCCCGCGGCGAGCGCAACAGCTCGTGGCACACTTCGGCTCCGTTGCAGCCGTTCTCCGCGCCAGCAAGGAGGAGCTTTGCGCAGTGACGGGCATCGACGGCCAGCTCGCGAACCTGCTCCGTAGGGGTGCCGATCGGCTGGACCGGAGATAGATTCGGACACCGATCCCACAAAGCACCCATCCCGCAAGGCGCCCAACGACATCACCGCCGTTCGCCCCGCTGGTCCGCGACCGTGGTCACTGTCGACAATGTCGCGTGCCAGCTGTTCGTCATCACGAACCCGAATCGCAGAGAACCCACGCCGACAAACGGCGACTTCCTGCTGACGCCGTTCGACTTCCTGACCCAGCTCGTCGCGGTCCTCACGCGGCAGGCCCGACACGACCCGGCCGACCTGCAAGCCCGCCTCGCCCACAGCCTTGGGGACACGCAACCAAGGTCCTGCGTTGCCGATCCGATCGACGATTCACTCGGCAGCTGGTGGCAGCACGAGCGTCCGCTGCTCTGGGGCCCGCCCGGCACCGGCAAGACCCACACCCTGGCCCGCCTCATCGCGAAAACATCGGCGCTACCTGATGAGCGCGTGCTGGTGGTGTCGA